>ENA-OQES01000223-OQES01000223.1-human-gut-metagenome-genome-assembly--contig:-NODE-223-length-24856-cov-4.282260_pt1 | contig 24856 bp, 32 predicted proteins | sample MGYA00242798_ERZ504641 | MGnify/ENA primary metagenome ERZ504641 (study PRJEB26092, sample SAMD00036327) | human gut metagenome | host: Homo sapiens | study: EMG produced TPA metagenomics assembly of...
GAATTAAAGATAGTATAATTAAACCAACTTATACGAAAAGACAGGATGATAAGACAGGAAAAAAGGAGGCAAAATTATGTTAACATGTATTTATGTAGTCGAGAAGATTGATGGTGATTACGCAGAACTCAGACGTGTCGATGCACTTAAGCATGATCCGGAAGAAACCAAGACGGTGGCAAGAGCATTGTTGCCGGGAGATATCATGGAAGGAAATAAGCTTTTATATGAGAATCTGCAGTACCGGATCATCGTCGATTAAAAGAATAAAATACCAAAGAGAACAGATATATCAATTTTGAATGATGATACATATAAAATTGAGATACAAAATTAAATAACGAAAAAAGGAGTGTAACGGCTAAAAAAGTTGTTACACTCCTTTTTTGTTGCTATGTGTTCAAAAGAAGTGGCAGGTAGCAGGTTTTCTATACTATAGGTGCATAAAGAGCCGCTATTTACGGAGAATGCAATATACAATTAATATAAAATGTCGTTTTTGGGAGATGAGACAATGAGGACATTTTATCAAGAAGAAAATTGAAGAAAAATATCGTTTTGTAGAAAAAGACGGGAAATGAAAAATAAAAATTGTGCATTTTCCTTGTGCAAAAAAAAGGACGAAGATTGGAACTACCATTTTGACGTGGAAAATTTGATGAGGAAAAACGGAAAAATTAAAATAAATAAAAGTGAAAAATACACAAAAAAATAATCAAAAAATTAAGCAAAATGACCATTAGACAAAATGATTGACATTTTCAAAAAATGGCTGTAAACTAGCCAAAAAATTATGAAGGAAGGGGATAGTACGGAAAAGCTTGTTGAAAGCCTTGTTAAAGAACTTAACTGTGAAACCGTATTTACGATCCCGGTATTTGGAGGAATCGCTGTTGACGAAGGTGTTGTTGTAACTTGGATCATCATGGCGGTTCTTACTATTCTCAGTATAGTATTCGTAAGGAATCTAAGTATAGAGAAACCGGGAAAGGTACAGCTTATGCTGGAATCAGTGATCGGCTGGGCACAGGATTTCTTTGAAGGTATTATAGGAAAAGAAAACAAGGGCTATATTCCATATCTGATGACGGTTGCACTTTATCTGGCAATATCAAATGTCATCGGACTGTTAGGATTCAAGCCTCCGACAAAGGACATGAACGTAACAATCGCACTTGCCGTTATGAGTATGTTCGTGATCGAGTGGTCCGGTATCCATAGAAATGGTCTGGTTCACTGGTGCAAACATTTTGCAAAGCCAGTGCCGATCGTAGCACCAATCATGATACTGGAGATCGTGATCCGTCCGCTGTCGCTTTGTATGCGACTGTTTGGTAATATGTTAGGCGGATTTGTAGTCATGGAACTGATCAAAGAGGTCGTTCCGTTAATCGTGCCGATACCGTTTAGTTTTTATTTTGATATATTTGACGGATTATTACAGGCATATGTATTCGTATTCTTAACTGCATTATTTATGACAGAAGAGATGGAATAAGACGAATCAGACATTTACAACATTTAGTATAAGAAAACTTAAGACAAGAAAAGGAGAACAAATTATGAGTGGAACAATTATCGCAATTGGAGCAGGTATCGCAGTACTTACAGGTATCGGAGCCGGTGTTGGTATCGGAATCGCAACAAGCAAAGCAGTAGATGCTATCGCAAGACAGCCGGAAGCAGACGGAAAGATCAGAACTTCCCTGATCCTTGGTTGTGCACTTGCAGAGGCAACCGCTATTTACGGTTTCATTATCGCACTTCTGATCGTCCTTCTTTTGAAATAATGTTTGCTGACGATAACAGATTAAAAGAAGGGAAAGGCAGGTAGAGATATATGCTGAGAATAGATTTTAATCTGGTACTGACGATCATCAACCTGATCGTTCTGTATCTGATTCTCAGAAAATTCCTGTTTCGCCCGGTCATGGACATTATGGAAAAGCGGGAAAAGATGATTGCAGACGGAATCAGCCACGCGAATGAAGAGCAGGACAAAGCCCATGCTCTGAAGAAACAGTATGAAGATGCACTGAATGGAGCAAAAGAAGAATCCACAAAGATGATCGAACAGGCGAAACTGGATGCAAAACAGGAATACAACCAGATCCTGAACGAGGCTAACGAAAAGGCAGACAAGGTTATGAAGACAGCAAGAGAAAGCCTGAATCAGGAAAGAGAACAGGCCTTTGATGATATGAAGGCACAGGTTGCAGGGCTGGCAATGGATGCTGCGAAGAAGATCTTACTTGAGAATGCAGACAGCATAAGCAGCGCAGATGCATATGACCAGTTTTTGAAAGATGCAGGTGATGCCCATGACAGCGAAGAATAGAAAAGAAGCAGAGCCGGTATTCTGCCAGGTGGCAGCCCTCCGCTATGCGAAAGTTCTGAGTGAACTTGGAATTTCGAAAGAAACTGTCCGGGAGGCAGGATCCATTTTCGAAACATCACAGGAATTAAAGGCAGCACTGGTCAATCCAGTGATCACAAAAGAGACAAAACACAACATTATTGATAAAGTATTTCCGGAAGAAATGCGTACCTTTCTGAAGGTTGTCTGCGATCATGGCAAGATGACGATCGCAGAACAGATCTTTGTGGCATACGAAGAGTTACAGAATCAGGCAGCAGGAGTTAAGACAGTGTATCTTCGTTATACAGCACTTCCAAGTGAAGAACAAGAGAAACAGATGGGTGACTTTATCAAGAAGAAATACGGTGCCGGAGACATCAAATGGGTTATGGCAGAAGACAAGGCATTGATCGGCGGATTCATCCTGCAGGTTGACGGAAAAGAATATGACTACAGTGTGCAGGGCCGTCTGAACCGCTTAGAGCGGAAATTAACGAATTAACATGGAGGTGAAGGAATTGAGTGCAATCAGCTCAGATGAAATTATCTCTATATTAAAAGAAGAGATAAAGAATTATGATGTAATAAGCAGAGATCAGGAAGTTGGTACCGTTATCTCTGTTGGTGATGGAATCGCCTCCGTATACGGAATCGACCACGCAATGTATGGCGAGATCGTCACATTGGAGACTGGTCTTAAGGGTATGGTACAGGATATCAAGGAAAATGAGATCAGCTGTATCCTGTTCGGAGATGATTCAGAGATCAAACAGGGCACAAAAGTGTGCCGTACAGGTAAAAAAGCAGGTATTCCGGTAGGTGAAGGCTATATCGGAAGAATCGTAGATGCTCTTGGAGCACCAATCGACGGAAAAGGTGAGATCAAAGCCGACGGATATCGTCCGGTAGAGAATGAGGCACCGGGAATCGTTGACCGTAAGTCGGTAAGCGTTCCGCTTGAGACAGGTATCCTTTCAATCGATTCCATGTTCCGATCGGACGTGGACAGAGAGAGTTGATCATCGGTGACAGACAGACAGGTAAGACATCCATTGCAACCGATACGATCATCAACCAGAAGGGAAAAGATGTCATCTGTATCTATGTAGCCATCGGACAGAAAGCATCAACCGTAGCAAGACTTGTAAATGACTTAAAAGCACATGATGCACTGGATTATACCACGGTATTCTGCTCAACAGCCAGTGAGTGTGCACCGCTTCAGTATATCGTACCTTATTCAGCAACAGCACTTGCAGAGTATTTCATGTATCAGGGAAAAGATGTATTGATCGTATACGATGATCTTTCCAAACATGCGGTAGCATACCGTGCAATTTCTCTGTTACTTGGACGTTCACCTGGACGTGAAGCTTATCCTGGAGATGTATTCTACTTACATTCAAGACTGCTCGAGCGAAGCAGCCGCTTAAGTGAAGAAGCAGGCGGAGGTTCTATCACAGCACTTCCGATTATTGAGACACAGGCAGGAGATGTATCTGCATACATTCCTACCAACGTTATCTCCATCACAGACGGACAGATCTTCCTGGAGAGTGACCTGTTCAATGCCGGTATGCGTCCGGCTGTTAACGTTGGTCTTTCTGTATCCCGTGTAGGTGGAGCTGCACAGACAAAGGCTATGAAGAAAGCCAGTGGTAGTGTTCGTATCGACCTGGCACAGGCACGAGAGATGGAATCATTTACCCAGTTCAGTTCAGACCTTGACGAGGCAACAAAGAATCAGCTGAAATACGGAAGTTGTCTGACAGAACTTTTGAAACAGCCTCTGGGACGTCCGTTAAGTCTTCATGAGCAGGTTATCACACTTTGTGTCGCTACTAATAAACTGATGCTTGATATTGACACAAAGAAGATCAAAGAATTCCAGATGGATATGCTTGCATTCTTCGACAGAGAACATAAAGAAATCGGCAAAGCGATCGATGAGAAGAAAGTTCTGGATGATGAACTGAAAGAGCAGATTCTTGCAGCAGCAAAGGAATTCAAGGAAAGAAGATAAGCGGGTGTAGCTATGGCAAATGCAAAAGAGATTAAGGAAAGAATGGCCAGCATCGAAGAGACGAGAAAGATAACAAATGCCATGTATCTGATCTCTTCTTCGAAGATGAAACAGGCCAAGAAAAAGCTTGCTGACACAGAACCTTTCTTCTATGCCATGCAGGCAGAGATCGCCAGAATTTTGCGGCATGTGCCGGATATGCACAGCCAGTTCTTTGATGGCCGTGAGAGTATCCCGGCTGAGGAAAGAAAGATTGGCTATATCGTTGTAACTGCTGATAAAGGACTTGCCGGGGCATATAATCATAACGTGATCAAGGCAACTGAAGAACTGTTAAAGAAACCGGGAAAGCATAAATTATTCGTACTTGGAGAAGCCGGAAGACAGTACTTTGCCAAGAGGGAAGGAATTGAGATGGATACTCAGTTCCGTTATACCGTCCAGAATCCAACATTACACAGATCGAGAGTCATTTCTTCGGAGATGGTAGAACAGTTCAGAAATGGAGATCTGGACGAGATCCACATCATATACACACGTATGATCAATGCTATGACAGCGGAGACTGAGGAACAGAAGCTCCTTCCTATGAAGAAGACGACCTTCCTTTCGGAAGATATGCCGGCTCTTGTCGGAACCGGACTGTATCAGGAAGATATGGTGTTCTGGCCATCCACGCACAGTGTGATGGCGAACATTGTTCCGAACTACATCAACGGTATCGTATATGGATGCCTGGTAGAGGCCTACTGCAGTGAGCATAATGCCAGAATGCAGGCAATGCAGAATGCAACAGACAGTGCAACAGATATGCTGAACGAATTAAATATTACTTATAACCGTGTTCGTCAGGCAGACATCACACAGGAATTGACAGAGATCATCGGCGGAGCCAATGCGCAGAAACGGAAGTAAGATACAAAGTTCGCAAATGGCGGAACTGTATACAGAACAAATAATAACCACGAAATAATAAAAAAGAAAGTGGGCAGCAGTAATATGACAAAAGGAAGAATCGTACAGGTCATGGGACCTGTCGTAGACGTAGAATTTAATAGTAGAGAAGAACTTCCATTTATCAAAGATGCCCTGGAAGTAGACAATGGCGGAAAACGTTGCGTCATGGAAGTAGCCCAGCATGTAGGTAACAACATTGCACGTTGTATCATGCTGGCTTCCAGTGAAGGTCTGCAGAAGGGAATGGAAGTTACCGCTACCGGAGCTGGTATCAAAGTGCCGGTAGGTGAGAAGACTCTGGGACGTCTGTTCAATGTACTTGGAGAGACGATCGATAACGGAGAACCAATTAAAGACAGCGAAGAATGGGTTATCCACAGAAAAGCACCAAGCTTTGAAGAACAGAGCCCGGCTGTCGAAGTATTAGAGACAGGGATCAAGGTCATTGACCTTCTGACACCTTATGCGAAAGGTGGTAAGATCGGTCTGTTCGGTGGTGCCGGTGTAGGTAAGACCGTACTGATCCAGGAGCTGATCCATAACATCGCAACAGAACATGGTGGATATTCCATCTTCACCGGTGTCGGAGAGCGTTCCCGTGAAGGTAATGACTTATGGACAGAAATGAGAGAATCAGGCGTACTTGATAAGACAGCCTTGGTATTCGGACAGATGAATGAGCCGCCTGGATCTCGTATGCGTGTCGCTGAGACAGGACTTACAATGGCAGAATATTTCCGTGATGTAGAGCATCAGAACGTGCTTCTCTTCATCGACAATATCTTCCGTTTCGTACAGGCAGGTTCCGAAGTATCCGCACTTCTCGGACGTATGCCGTCAGCCGTAGGTTATCAGCCGACACTGGCAAATGAAATGGGTGCACTTCAGGAACGTATCGCTTCTACAAAGAACGGATCTGTAACATCAGTTCAGGCCGTATATGTACCAGCCGATGACTTAACTGACCCGGCTCCTGCAACAACATTCTCACATCTGGATGCGACAACCGTACTTTCCAGAAAGATCGTTGAGCAGGGTATCTACCCAGCCGTAGATCCACTGGATTCTACATCCCGTATCCTGGAGCCTGCAGTTGTAGGTGAGGAGCACTACCAGGTAGCACGTAAGGTACAGGAGATCCTGCAGAAGTACAAAGAGTTACAGGACATCATCGCAATCCTCGGTATGGAAGAATTATCCGAAGAGGATAAGATGACAGTAGCCCGTGCAAGAAAGATCCAGAAATTCCTGTCACAGCCATTCTCAGTAGCTGAGACATTTACCGGTGTTCCTGGAAAATATGTTCCACTGAAAGAAACTGTTCGTGGATTCAAAGCGATCATCGACGGTGAGATGGATGAATATCCGGAAAATGCATTCTTCAATGTAGGTACGATCGAAGACGTGATCGCTAAGGCGAAGGCAGAAGGAGTGGCTTAGTATGAGCACATTTTCATTGAAAATTATATCTACGGATAAGGTCGTTTTACGATGGTAAATGTGAGTATCTGGTCATCCCGACGATCGACGGGGAGAAAGGTATTCTGGCTCATCATGAGAACATGGTCATCGCAGTGGAGATCGGAGAACTGCGTTTCCGCAAGCCTGACGGTGAGTGGGTAACAGCGGTTGTATCCAAGGGATTTGCAGAGATCGTGAATAACCGTGCTTCTGTACTGGTTAATACGGCAGAGCGTCCGGAAGACATCGATGTGAAGCGTGCAGAGGAAGCAAAGGAACGTGCCGAAGAACAGCTTCGTCAGAAGCAGAGCATTCAGGAGTATTATCTGTCACAGGCTTCTATGGCCCGTGCTATGACACGACTGAAAGCGTCCAGAAACAGACGCGGGGATATTTAGAATCGCAAAAAAACGAACTAATTTTCGTAAATGAAAATTATATAAGTAATGAAGAAGTTCTTCTATAATTAGTGTATAATAGCCATTAGCTGTTTACATATTATAGGAGGACCTTTTTTATGAGTGAAACAGGGAATGGAAGGAAAAAACTGGACAAGAGTTGTCGCGGCGGTAGGACTTGTATTTCTGGCAGTTGCCATCGCACTTCTGATCGGACTCCCTTTTTGGTATCGTTCAGGGATTCCTGGTATCTTATCTTGAAATCCAGCCATTCATCGTATCACTTGCAGGTATGTTCTTTGGACGTGGTATGACATCAATCATCAGTACTGATATGATTTCTATCAAAAATAAGACATTCCTTGCATGGGCTAATTATAAGATTTATCTCCCAATCGGATTATACAGCCGTCGTGGAAAATTCATTCCGGCATACATATATCCGACTGTTATCATCGCAATACTGATCTTTATTGTCGTTCTGGACGGACTGCTTGCAGGATGCGGCGGATTCCTCTTCTGCTTAAACAGCTGTTCCGGATTCGTAGAGCAGGCCAAAGGTCTTGAAATGGATGCGATCTCAGCTTCCGTTATCGGTGGTACACTGTTAAGCGGTGGTGTAGGAACACCATTTGGTACAGTCTTTGGTGGATTGATCAAAGGAACGATCTCAAGTCTTATCACCACACAGGGAACACTTTCCAGCTGGTGGGTACGTATCGCACTTTCCGCATTACTGTGTTTCTTTATTGTATTGCGTGCGTTATCTTGTATGACGTCTGTAACTTGCAGGTGTCTCTTCGTATTTCTCCTGAAATAATTTGTAGAAATATCCCTTGTTATGATATCCTACCGAATCGGCAATCTCTTCGATACTCTTGTCAGTCGACACAAGCAGATGTTCCGCACGTTCCAGCCGGATCTGCTGGACATAAGCGGAATAGGTAAGTCCGGTCTTTCGTTTGATCAGGCGGTTGAAGTAATCCTCCTGATAGTGGAATTCATCCACCAGATCCTGGATGGTGATATCTCTGAAATGTGCCCGGATATAGTCCGAAATCTCTTCGAATACGATCCAGTTCATCGTCTGCTTCTGCTCTTTGGAAAGAGAAAAATCATACTGTGTACTTAAGATCCGGAAGATCCGGAATAACAGACCTTTTGTAATATATCTGGAACCACTGTCCGGCGAATAAGATTCTTTCAAAAGCAACAAAAGACTGTCGTCCAGAGATTCGCTTGCCCCGTCGGATGGTCGGAAATGCAGAAATTGCTGGACATCCTTTTGCTTTAACAATGCAGACTGCAGGAAGGAAAGAATCTTCTGCGGGGTACTGTTCTCATTCATGATCTCCGTAAACATATCGTTGGCAATTCCGATAAAAAGTACGACCCCAGACTGGTCTGTCAGGCAGTCCTGGTGCAGACAGTTTTTGTCGATCAGGCAGAGATCACCTTTCTGAAAGACTACATCTTTATTCAATATCCGTTGGTGAAATTCTCCTTCCACAACATAGGAAAGTTCCAGATAATCATGCGTGTGAAGCTGCGTATATTTCCCTTCCGAATAGGAATAATGATAGCAGAAATTCTCCGGAGACGGCATCATCGTTGCATACAGGTTACCGGGAGAATCGAAGTTCCAGCATAATAAGAAGCTGCGGTCCTGACCGAGTAACGGATACGTCTTGACTTCCTGAACGGATTTGGAATATTCCGGACAGACAAGTCTTGCGCCTAATTTATGGTTTTCCGGAAGAAGCCGTGTATCGGGTCCTGTGATCCGGCGGCAAAAATCGGATAAATTCATATAAAATACCTCCTTGGATTCTCCTTTGATTATATCATAACAGAGGTCGGAATAGGTAACTATTTTCCCAAAAGTGCAGAGTTAAGAAATTGAGAAAACAAGTCCATATTTTTATAATAGAGACATAATGAAGCTGTAAATGAAACAGAAAATTTGAGCGAAAAGGAGTAATTAAACATGTTAAAAACAAAGAATTATCAGTTTTGGTTCTGCACAGGATCACAGGATCTTTATGGAGATGAGTGTCTTGCACACGTAGCAGAGCATTCAAAGATTATCGTAGATGCATTGAACAAATCAGGAAACCTTCCATATGAAGTAGTATGGAAACCAACCATGATCACAAACGAAGTAATCAGAAAGACATTCAACGAAGCTAACACAGACGAGAACTGTGCCGGTGTTATCACATGGATGCATACATTCTCTCCTGCAAAATCATGGATCTTAGGATTACAGGAATACAGAAAACCATTACTTCACTTACATACACAGTTCAACCGTGAAATCCCATACGACACAATCGACATGGACTTCATGAACGAGAACCAGGCAGCACATGGTGACAGAGAGTACGGACACATCTTCAGCCGTCTGAACATGGAACGCAAAGTTGTTGCAGGATACTGGGAAGACGAAGACGTTCAGAAACAGATTGGATCATGGATGCGTACAGCAGTAGGTGTTGTAGAAAGCAGCCACGTCAGAGTTATGCGTGTAGCTGACAACATGAGAAACGTAGCCGTAACAGAAGGCGACAAAGTAGAAGCTCAGATCAAATTCGGATGGGAAGTAGATGCTTATCCTGTAAATGAAGTTGTAGAAGCTGTTAATGCAGTATCTCAGGCTGATATCGACACATTAGTAGAAGAATACTATGACAAATATGACATCCTTCTTGAAGGAAGAGATGAGAAAGAATTCCGTGAGCATGTAGCAGTACAGGCTGGAATCGAACTTGGATTTGAAAGATTCCTGGATGAGAATAACTATCAGGCAGTTGTAACACACTTCGGAGATCTTGGCGGACTGAAACAGCTCCCAGGACTTGCAATGCAGAGACTGATGGAAAAAGGATACGGATTCGGAGCAGAAGGTGACTGGAAGACAGCTGCTATGGTTCGTGTTATGAAGATCATGACTCAGGGAATGAAGGACGCTAAGGGAACTTCATTCATGGAAGATTACACATACAACCTTGTATCAGGTAAAGAAGGCGTTCTGGAATCTCACATGCTGGAAGTTTGCCCGACAATCGCAGATGGCAAGATCAGCATCAAAGAGCAGCCACTTAGCATGGGTAACAGAGAAGATCCTGCAAGACTTGTATTCACATCTAAGACAGGTCCGGCTATCGCAACATCTCTGATCGACCTTGGTGACAGATTCCGTCTGATCATCAACGATGTAGACTGCAAGAAGACAGAGAAACCAATGCCAAAACTTCCAGTAGCAACAGCATTCTGGACACCACAGCCGAACTTAAAGGTTGGAACAGAAGCATGGATTCTGGCAGGAGGAGCTCACCACACAGCATTCTCTTATGATTTAACAGCAGAGCAGATGGGTGACTGGGCAGCATGCATGGGAATCGAAGCTGTATACATTGATAAGGATACAACAATCAGACAGTTCAAGAATGAACTCCTGTGGAACAGCGTTGCATACCGCAAATAATCAAATAAAGAATTACGGGTAAAAGATTATATTTGCAGGGGATATCGAAATAGATATTTCCCTGCAAAAATAGTATAATGGAGATATTAAGAAAACTTAAAATATAATGTTTAGGAGGAAGCGTACAATGAGCAGTGTAAAAGAGATCATTGAAAGCGGAAAAGCATATCTTGGAATCGAATTCGGTTCTACAAGAATTAAAGCAGTACTGATCGATGAGGAGCACAATCCGATCGCATCCGGAAGCCATACATGGGAGAACCGTTATGAGAACGGACTGTGGACATACTCTCTGGACGATATCTGGGCAGGTCTTCAGGACAGCTACCGCGATATGGCAGAAAATGTACAGAAAGAATACGGAGTAACAATCAAGAAACTGGGAGCGATCGGATTCAGTGCCATGATGCACGGATATATGGCATTTGACAAAGAAGGAAAGCTTCTTGCACCATTCCAGACATGGAGAAACAGCAATACAGGAAAAGCTTCCGAAGTGCTGGTAGATCTGTTCCAGTATAATATTCCGCTGAGATGGAGTATCGCACATCTGTATCAGTGCATTCTGGATAAAGAAGATCATGTAAAAGATATCGCATTCACGACAACACTTGCAGGATATATCCACTGGCAGATGACAGGTGAGAAGGTTCTTGGTGTAGGAGATGCATCCGGAATGTTCCCAATCGACATGAATACAAAAGACTATGATGAAGAAATGATCCAGAAGTTCGATAAACTCATCGAAGGTGAGAACTATCCATGGAAAATAAAAGAGATTCTTCCTAAAGTTCTGGTAGCAGGAGACGCAGCCGGTATCCTGACAGAAGAAGGAGCAAAGAAACTTGACCCTACAGGTAATCTGGAAGCCGGAATCCCGCTTTGTCCTCCGGAAGGAGATGCAGGAACAGGTATGGTAGCTACAAACAGCGTAGCACAGCGTACAAGCAACATTTCCGCTGGTACTTCATTCTTCTCTATGGTTGTCCTTGAGAAACCTCTGAAAGACTTACATACAGAGATCGACATGGTTACAACACCTGACGGAAGTCTGGTTGCCATGGTACATTCCAATAACGGAACAACAGATCTGAATGCATGGGTAAATCTGTTCAAAGAATTCGCTGATTCTATCGGAGCAGACGTAGACATGAATCAGATGTATGGAACACTTTACAATAAAGCACTGGAAGGCGATGCTGACTGTGGTGGAATCCTTTCTTATGGTAACTACGCAGGCGAGCCTATCACAAATGTAGAAAAAGGACGCCCAATGGTAGTCAGAACACCAGAGACAAAATTCAATCTGGCTAACTTCATGAGATCTCACCTGTACACAGCACTTGGTGTTATCAAAGTCGGAATGGATATCTTAACAAAAGACGAAGGTGTTGAGATTGATACCGTTCTTGGACATGGCGGACTCTTCAAGACAAAAGGTGTCGGACAGAAGATCCTTGCAGATGCGATCAACACACCTGTAGTAGTTATGGAGACAGCAGGCGAAGGCGGACCATGGGGAATGGCTATCCTTGCTGAGTACATGGTAAAACGTGAAGAAGGCGAGAAGCTGGAAGACTACCTGAAGAATAAAGTATTCGGAAGCGATGCCGGAAGCAGAATCGATCCGGATCCGGAAGGCGTAGCTGGATACGAAGCATTTATGGAGACATACAAGAAAGGTCTTGACGTAGAGCGCAGAGCTTGTGCAGATCTGTAAGAAATATTATATGAAAGCAGAGGGGGCATAGGTTATGTCCCCGTATCTGCATATTCTTATATACAAGGGGAAAATGTTGATAACAGCTTTTCCGCAGTAACAGAAATATAAAGGAGATAGAAAGAGATGCTGGAAGAATTAAAAAAAGGAAGTATATGAAGCAAACATGCTTCTTCCAAAATATGACCTGGTAACATTCACATGGGGAAATGTAAGCGGAATCGACCGTGAAAAAGGTCTTTTCGTAATCAAACCAAGTGGAGTAGATTATGACAAATTAACACCGGAAGATATGGTAGTTGTAGACCTTCAGGGTAATAAAGTAGAGGGAGACTTAAATCCATCTTCTGATACAGCAACACATGTAGAGCTGTATAACAGATTCCCGAACATTGGTGGTGTTGTACATACACATTCTCCTTGGGCAACAAGCTGGGCTCAGGCAGGAAGAGGAATCCCTTGCTACGGAACTACACATGCAGATTATCTGTACGGAACAGTACCATGTGTAAGAAATCTTACAAAAGAAGAAATCGATGAAGCTTATGAGGAAAAATACAGGTGTCCTGATCGCAGACAGATTTGATGAAGATGATCTGGACTATGTTGCAACACCTGCAGTACTCTGCAAGAACCATGGACCATTCACATGGGGCAAAGATGCTCACGAAGCAGTTCACAACGCAGTAGTATTAGAGGAAGTTGCCAAGATGGCAGCAAGATGCGAAATGATCAACCCAGACGTTAAACCTGCACCACAGGAATTACAGGATAAGCATTACTATAGAAAACATGGAGCAAATGCTTATTATGGACAGCCAGGGAAATAAATTTGGTTGACATTTAATTCATTAGGCTGGTGGATATCCGGACCGGGAGACCAATCGTGTTAAAAAATTAAATAAAAAAAGGACTGCATTATTTGGGAGGAGTGCAGTCCTGAGGAAAAGTTATGAAAAAGATTTAAAGTGTTGATTTTTTCGAACAATTTATAGTATAGAGTGCAATTGTGATGAAAGTGTGATGAAAAGACGAACGAATTGTTAATAATTGTGAAGTGACTACAAGAGACACTGCCAGTGATGACAGTGTCTCTTGTAGTCATTTGGTTCTATACTGTTGTGAACAGGTCGATAGACTGTCCTGTCATAACTGCCGGTGAATCTGCCAGCAGGTAGATGATTGCTTTTGCAACATCTTTTGAGCTTCCCATCGGGCAGCCGTCCTGTCCTACAGAGTGGTTGTAGACTCTCTGTCCCGGTGTGTCCACGATTCCAGGAGATACGGCATTGCATTTGATTCCGTATTCTTTGGTCTGGATAGCAGTTGTCTTGGTCATGGTTACGATACCGCCTTTTGCAACAGCGTATGCACCCATCTGAGATGCAATACGACCCATTCTTGAAGATACATTTACGATATCTCCTTTTCCTTGTTTTATCATTACAGGTACAACATTTTTAGTTACAAGGAATGGGATTCTCAAGTTTGTTTGATGATCTGATCCACTGTTCTTCTGACCATTCCCAGATCTTAATTGCCTGATGTTCGATATTTTTGTAGATCTCTTTTGGGTATCCGCCTGCATTGTTAACGAGAATATCAATTCTTCCGTATTTATCAACAACAGTTTTGACCATGTCGGCAACCTGTTCTCCGTCTGTAAGGTCTCTGGAAAGTGAGATTGCTGTTCCGCCGGCATCTTCGATCATTTTTACTGTTTCATCAAGATCAGACTGTGTTCTTGCTACTGTTACGACAGTGGCACCTTCAGCAGCGATAGCAAGTGCTGCGTCACGTCCGATTCCTTTTCCTGATCCTGTTACAATTGCGATTTTTCCTTCTAATTTACCCATGATATATATCCTCCAAAATTACATTCATTATTTTCTGATTACGAAGTGCCATATAAGGCCGGTTCGTAGAATTGTTGTTATTTATACAAGCCTTGCTGTTTCAGCAAAGAACTGAATGTCTGTAGCTTCGATGTAGCTGTCACCGATTTCATGAAGTAGTATGACGTTGAGATTACCGTTCAGATTCTTCTTATCTAAGGCAATCGCTTCGGTTAATGTCCCAAGAGTGAGACCGCATTCAAAAGGAAGTCCGTAGGTCTTTAAAACCTTCTGGATACGTTCTGCAGTTCCTTTTGGTGTTAATCCTTTTTCTTCGGCAATCCTGGTGATCTGATACATGCCGATGGCAACGGCTTCGCCATGACTTTCCCGCTGATAATGGAAATGTTGTTCAATGGTGTGAGCCAGTGTATGTCCGAAATTCAGTAACATACGCTCACCTGTGTCAAACTGATCATTTTCTACAACCATTCGTTTGATATCTACACAGCGTGTGATGATGGCAGGCAGTTCTTCTTTTAAATCTTCAAAAGAATTGTGTGATTCCAAGGTACTAAATAAATCCGCATCTTTGATGCAGCCGTATTTGATAACTTCTCCCATACCATCGTTGATAAATCGTTCCTTCAGCGTGTTAAGTACCAGTGGATCGATCAGCACCAGTGAAGGCTGATAGAATGCGCCGACCAGATTCTTGCCTTCCGGAAGGTCTACTGCGACTTTTCCACCGACAGAAGAATCAACCTGCGCCAACAGTGAAGTTGGGATCTGTACCAGTCTTACACCTCTTAGATAACTGGAAGCGGCAAATCCTGCAAGATCACCGATGACACCGCCGCCAAGAGCGATGACCAGATCACTACGGGAAATCTTTGCCTCCAGCATTGCCTTGTAGACAGTCGGAAGTGTCTGGAAATCCTTGGTTGATTCACCGTGAGGAAGTACCAGATGGTGGCATTCGTAAGTGGAGTCCAATGTATGGATCAGCCGGTCACCATATAACGGAAATACATTGTCATCGGAAATGATCATAATGCGTTTTCCGTGGTAGATCTTTTGGATGTAATCTCCGGCCTGGGATAATATGTTGTTTTCAATATAGATAGGATAACTGTCTTTTCCCAGATTAACTGTAAGTTTCATAATATATACTCCTGTAAGGTTTTTGTCTGAACCGCCATGCGTTCGTAAGGAACTGCCAGTGGCAGGTTATCTGCATTAGATCGTCTTGCCGACAACACCTGCAATCTGTGAAACCTTTTTGATCAATTCGTCGTATTTCTTAGGTTTTAATGACTGAGCTCCGTCGCAGAGTGCGGATTCCGGATCATTGTGTACTTCTATCATCAGTCCGTCGGCTCCTGCTGCTACAGCGGCCATTGCCATAGAATCTACTAACCACCATTTGCCGCCCGCATGACTTGGGTCAACGATGATCGGAAGATGTGTCAGTTTACGAAGTACCGGGATACTCTGAAGATCCAGAGTATTTCTTGTATAGCTTTCGAAAGTACGGATTCCGCGTTCGCAGAGGATGACATTTTCATTACCGGATGCCATGATGTATTCTGCTGACATGATCCATTCTTCGTAAGTTGCGTTCAGACCTCTCTTTAAAAGGATTGGACGGTCAAGTTGTCCTAATTCTTTTAACAGATCGAAGTTCTGCATGTTACGTGCACCGATCTGGATAAGATCTACTTTCTCGTTAAAGATATCGAGGTATTTGTCTGACATCAGTTCGGTTACGATCGGAAGTCCTGTTGCTTCTTTTACAGCTGTTAAGATGTCGAGTCCTTCCAGTCCGAGCCCCTGGAATGAATAAGGACTTGTTCTTGGCTTGAATGCACCTCCGCGGAGTAAGTTGGCTCCGGAAGCTTTTGCAGCCTGGGCGATTTCAAGTACCTGTTCGTAAGATTCTACGGAACAAGGACCGGCGATCATTGCCAGGTTGTCGCCGCCAACTTTTACACCGGATACATCGATGATGGAATCTTCCGGATGGAATGCACGGTTGGCTAATTTGTATGGCTCCTGTACATGCATAACTTTATCGACTGCAGAATCAATTTCGAATAATTTGGAATCGACTTTGGCTGTGTCACCGATACAACCGATAACTGTCATCTCTTCGCCCTGTACAACGTGTGTGTTAAGTCCTCTCTTTTTGACCATGTTCTCGACACGAGAAACATCATCTTTTGTAGTGCGTGGTTTTAATACGATAATCATAATAAATATCCTCCAACATGTATGATAATTGTGCCTGTGTGATATTTCTTTTCCCGTGTGAGTCTAGTATAGTCGCACTGTAAAATATTCGCACTGCAAAACTTTAATTACTTAAAGTGTAAAACTAATGATATATTAACGCAATGGGATTTGATTGTCAACACTTTTATTCGATAAATTCTTTCATTTTTAAAAAAGGTGTGTTAGACTAAAATTGTATAGTAAAAAATGGAGTGGGAAAATGGTAAGTGTTTGGGCAGCAGATATTACACCATTACTAATAGAAGAGACGTATCAGGCATATTATGATAAAGTGCCTGAGTGGAGAAAAGATAAAGCGGATAAACTTAAAAATGTGGATGACAAAGCAAGGAGTGTCGGTGCCTGGATATTGTGGGAAAAGATGAAGAAGGCTCTGAGACTTCCGGAATCGGCAGTTTTCAATCTGTCACATTCGGGAAAATATGTATTGTGTGCCTGTAGTGACCGTGAAGATGTTCAGACAGGCTGTGATGTGGAGATGAAGGGAAAGCTGCGGATGCCGGTGGCAGAACGGTACTTTTTGCCGGGAAGAATGTGAGATCATCCGCAATGGGAAGGATGAAAAAGAACAGGCGGAGTGGTTTTACCGCTTCTGGGTATTAAAAGAAAGCTTTATGAAAGCAACCAGAAGAGGAATGGGCCTGGACATGCGCACATATGAATTTGCCTGGGGACAGGACGGCATACCATATCTGAAAAAGCAGCCTGAGGAATATCCGGAGAAATATCTGTGCAGGGAGTACGAACTGGAGCAGGGGGACGCAAGGGTCGCGGTAATTACGACAGATAATGAGATCGAGGGGAGATTACACGAAGTCAGACTTGCTTAATAAAGGGGTGTATGAACATGAAACAGTTAATGACAAAATGGGCAGACAATATAAATGAAAAGAATGTACTAGGGGAGTACCCAAGACCGCTCATGCGCAGAAAAAGCTATGTAAATCTGAACGGAATATGGAAATATGCAATAAGAGAAACAAAAGGATTTCCAAAGAAAATGGATGGGATATCTGGTTCCGTTTCGCCGGAGCTGTATTGTCGGGGTAAACAGACAGTTAAAACCAGAAGAATATCTATGGTATAAGAGAAGGCTTCCGGATGAAGTAAAGCCGGAGAAGGGAAGCAGATGGATCCTTCATTTTGGAGCGGTAGATCAGTGTGCGGTCGTATATATAAATGGAAAGAAACAGGGAAAGCATGTGGGAGGCTATCTTCCATTTTCATATGATATTACGGAAGCATTAAAAGAAGAAAAGAATCTGTTGACCGTAAAAGTAAGAGATTATTCGGAGACTTGTTATTATAGCAGAGGAAAACAGAAACTTAAAAACCGGAGGGATGTTCTATACGGCACAGAGTGGAATCTGGCAGACCGTATGGATTGAAAAAGTTCCAGAGTGTTATATCGGACATCTTAAGATCACACCTCTTTATGACCAGTCTTCTATAATGATCCAGATGGAAGAAGAACATGGCATAAAAGATATTGATTACGAAGTTACGATAACGGCAAGAAAGATGTGGCCGGTGAAAGCATCCGGAAAGACGGGAAAGCCGTGTGTGATTATGATACCACATATGAGAAGCTGGAGTCCGGAAGATCCATTTCTGTATGATCTTCATGTGAGGATGGGAGAGGATTCGGTAGAAAGTTACTTTGCCATGCGTAAGGTAGAAGTTAAAAATGACAAAGAGGGAATACCGAGGATATTTTTGAATAATGAGCCGTATTTTTGAAAAGGGAGTACTGGATCAGGGGATATTGGCCGGATGGTCTATACACACCGCCGTGTGATGAAGCGATGATCTATGATATCCAGAAGATGAAGGACCTGGGGTTCAATATGATCCGCAAGCATATTAAGATAGAACCGCAGAGATGGTATTATCACTGCGACCGTATAGGTATGCTGGTCTGGCAGGATATGGTGAACGGAGGACGGGATTATAAGAGCTGGTATGTAACGTATATGGCGACAGCCATGGAGGGAATGCATATCCGGGCAAAAGATACCAGGATTCATCTGATGGGACGTCAGGATCCGGCCGGGCAGAGACAGTTTGAAAAAGAGATGAAGGAGACGGTTCGATTGCTTTATAATCATCCATCCATTGTTACATGGGTTATTTTTAATGAAGGATGGGGACAGTTTCAGACGAAGAAGATGACAGATATAGTAAGGGCAGAAGATCCTTACAGGCTGACAGATTCTGCGAGTGGCTGGTTTGATCAGGGGTGCGGGGATATACGAAGCATCCATGATTATTTCTTCCCTTTGCATGTAACACCGGAAAAGAGGGTAACGGCACTTACTGAGTTTGGCGGGTATTCGCTGCAGATCCCGAAGCATAGTATGTACGAGAAAAAGGTCTACGGTTATCAAAAAGTTCAAGAGAAAAAGAGAACTTACGGCGGGCTATGAGAAATTGATCAAAAAAGCTCATTATTCCGAATATCAGCCGTGGATTAAGTGCAACTGTTTACACACAATTATCGGATATAGAAGAAGAGGTAAATGGAATCATTTCTTATGATAGAAAAATAGTCAAAATGGATGAAAAGACCGTTAAAAAACTGAATGAAAAACTTCATTTTAGCCTTATTTTCGGGGAAATGTAACGTAAGCAGAGTTGACGTGTTTTCTGTGATTTGTTAGAATATAAAAGGGAAAATAAAGATTTATCAAGATAGAAAAATGTTTACAAAACCATAAAAAAGCACACGAGGAGAGTATGGGAGAGTAAGAATAATAAGGAGGAAAAGAATGTTGGAATTAACGTTTGGAGAACAGGTCAAGATCATTCTGAGCCGTAAAGGGATGACGATCAAAGAACTTGCAGAGAAGATAGAAAAACAGACAGGAAAGAAGATGTCGCGTCAGAATCTGACCCAGCGTCTTGGCAGAGATAATTTCCAGGAGCAGGATATGCGAATGATCGCAAAGATTCTTGAGTGTCCGTTTTATCTGGATATATTAGAAGAACATGAGGAGCATGAAGAGAAGCCTTCAAAGGTCCAGAAAATTACAGAGCCTGAAAAGAAGAAAACACCTGCCAAAGCAGAAGAAAGAGATATTACGATAGGTGAGCTTGTAGATATTCATAAAGAATTAGATGCAATAGAAAAGAAGAAAAAGAAGAAGTCTAAAAAGGTTGTAGAGCCAGATCCAGAATATGTTCAGGAAACAATATTTGATTTTGTAAGAGAGAAAGAAGCGACAGCAGAACCTGCCACAGAAATAGAAGAGCAGGAAGAAGAGATACAGGAGCCGGTGGAAGAAACCGGAAGTTCGGAAGCTGTGACACCGGAAGCAGAAGAGTCGGTGACTGTAAGTGAAGAAGAACCTGCAGCGGGTGTAGAGGAGCATGCTGAGAAACCTGTATATGAAGACGAGCCGGTGTATGAGTCAGAATCGGAATATGCAGAAGAACCAGTGTATGAGTCAGAATCGGAATATGCAGAAGAACCAGTGTATGAAGCAGAGCCAGAATATGCAGAAGAACCGGTGTATGAAGCAGAGCCAGAATACGCAGAAGAACCGGCGTATGAAGCAGAGCCAGAATACGCAGAAGAATCGGCGTATGAAGCAGAGCCAGAGTATGCAGAAGAACCAGTGTATGAAGCAGAGCCGGAATATACAGAAGAACCAGCCTATGAAAGTGAGCTGGAATATACAGAGGAGCCGGCTTATGAGTCGGAACCGAAATATGCAGAGGAGCCAGCTCATGAGTCAGAACCGGAAGTAGAAGAGCCAGAGGAACCGGAAAAACCGGAGCCGAAGAAAGTTGAACCGGAGAAGAAAGCGCATGGATGGAGAGCGCTCTTCGGAATACGTAAAAAGCATGAAGAAGAATCAGCGCATGAAGAACCGGCAAAAGAAGAAAAGACCGGGAAATCCAGTATCATGAGTTTGATTATTCGGGAGACGGTGAGTCAGAGAAACTTGCAGAAGAATTTATGCCGGAGGAACCGGAACAGGAGGAAACATATGCAGCAGCTGATGAGACCTCCGGTTATGAGAATAACGGATATCAGAGCCGGTATGCGCAGGAAAATGAAGAAGACTTATTCACATCCGATGAAGAGGATCTCAGTAAAGGTGAACTTAATCCTTACACAGGACATGAATATGAATCAAACAGCGTAAGAATGCATCCGAAGAGAATCGGCTATGTACAGGTATATGACAGAGGAAAACATCAGTGGACAGATATGACGGAGTGGGCATTCCTTGGATATCAGGAACGTAAAAAGGCACTTCTCGGAAAAGATTATGAGCCGCCGATCTATCTGGATTAGTGTTGAATGAACATAGAAAGAAAATGTTATGAATAAGGTGTTCAGCCGGATCTCCGGCTGGACACTTTTTGTACAAGGGGATGCAAGAGAAGCTGCCGCCTACAGGAACTTCCAGTGGCAAATTTTGTAGATTAAAATATGAAGGAGGAGCAGAAAATGGAATGGACAAGGCTTTTATCAACAAAACGTCAAAGACAGAACAGATACAAGAGTCAAAAATATGGTGATGCAGACCTTAGAAGTGAATTCGAAAAAGATTATCACAGAATCATCGGCAGTGCGTCATTTAGGAGACTTCAGGATAAGACACAGGTATTTCCACTGGATAAAAGTGATTTTATCCGTACGAGACTGACCCATTCCATGGAAGTCTCTTCGCTGGCAAAATCTCTGGGTCAGAATATAGGAGAAAGCATATTGGTACACAAGAAAGATTCCAGTTTCACTGTACAGATGAAAGAGGATATCTGCAATATTCTTCAGTGTGCAGGACTGATTCATGATATCGGCAATCCACCGTTTGGTCATTATGGAGAAGCGGCGATCAGGGAATGGTTTGAAAGAAATCTTCCGCTTCTGACATATCATGGAACGTCACTTGAGGAGTTGCTCGAACCTCAGATGAGGGAGGATTTTTATCATTTTGAAGGAAATGCACAGGCACTTAGGCTGGTACAGCAAATTTCACATTTTCTGGTAGATGAAAATGGAATGAATCTGACGTATGCGCTTTTGAATACAATTATAAAATATCCGGTAGCATCTACAAAGATCCATCCGGAATCAGGAGATATCAGAGAGAAGAAGATGGGCTATTATTATGCAGACCGGGAACTGTTCGAGGATATTGTATCAGAGACGGGTGCGGGAAATCACAGACATCCACTTACCTTTATACTTGAGGCAGCAGATGATATTGCATATAAGACCGCAGATATTGAAGATGCATTTGTAAAAAGATTTCTTACATATCATAGTCTCAGAGATGAACTCAGAAAACTACAGAACAGGGAGAAAAAGTATGCAGACCCAGAAGAGAAAGATCAGAACTGGTTCTGCCCGGCAGATAAACTGGTAGAATTATACGACCGTGCAAAGAAGAACGGGGTAGATGATCCCGGTGATTATGCAGTGAAGAACTGGATCGTAAAAGCACAGGGATTTTTGATTGGCTGCGCAACTTCCGGATTTACTTCTCATTATGAAGAGATTATGGAAGGCACGTATAAAAAAGATCTGTTTGCAGGTACTTTGGCTGAAGGATTGGTAAAACTGCTTGGAGAGATAGCGTGCAAATGTGTATTTAAAACAGAGACGATCTATCGTATGGAAGTGAAAGAGGCGGTGATGCTGGATAATCTGCTGGACAGGTTTGTCGGTGCAGCAATAAAATATGATGATCCAACGCAGAAACTGAACTCAATAGAAGAAAGACTGATTTCATTTATTTCCAATAATTATAAAAAATGCATATCGTTATCATGCAGAAGAAAAATCAGAGGTTTATCGTCTTTATCTGAGACTTCTGCTGGTTACGGATTATATCTGTGGTATGACAGACAGCTATGCGAAGAGGCTGTATCAGGAATTGAATGCGATTATGGCATAAAAGAGAATATTTCAGAATAGATTGTGATAAATAGCCGGAAACAGGAGAGGATATTTTGAGACGGTTTATTCGATATCTGTATGAATACGAACAAGAGAAGAAGATGCGGAATGTAGGCTTCGTAAAAGTAGAACAGGATGTGGATCAGTGCGTGATCCATGTGCACGGAAAAGGATTCCGGATGGAAGAAAATGCGCAGGGACTTAGGGCGTATCTGTTCTGGAATACAGAAGATAAATGTATTGGAATCCCGCAGGGAGTGACAGAGGTTCCCGGCCCGGCGGTGAACTGGCAGCTATGCTATACACCGGAGGATGTCGGTAAGAAAGAAAATTATGATCTTGTCAACGGAATTATATTAAAGGACGTAAATGGACACTGGTATGCGGCAGTCTGGAATGACGATGTAGTAAACGTCTGCAGGATGGAAATGTGGAAGATGGAAGAAGATTCCGTGCAGGGTGAAGAACCTGAATGTAAGAAGGGATTAGCGCAGGGCGAAGAACCGGAATGTAAGAAGGGATTAGCGCAGGACGAAGAACCGGAATGTAAGAAGGAAACCTTGCAGGATGAAGAATCAGAGAGTGGGAAACTTGAAGATGATTTGGAAAAAGAGGCCTGCCTGGGGGGTAAAGTCCGCAAGATCCAGCGTAAAGATATGGTGTGTCTTCCGAGGTGTGAATGGAGACATGCAAATAATAGTTTTTGATCCACGGGTATTATAATTATCACCATCTGATATTGACAGTCCGTGATGACCGGTTAAAATTAGGAGTACCGGGAGTGTATCATCCGCAGGAAGAAAAAGCCGCAGAAAGCTTTGGATTTCCGGAATTCATTCCTGCAGAAGAGCTGGATCTTAAGCTTACAGATGAAGAGAAGAATGACAGAGAGAAGTTCGGATACTGGTGCAGGGATATAAGAGGATCACATGACTGTGTAGAACCACAGAAGAGATAGAAAACAGGAAAATAGACGGAGAATGAATATGCAAAGCACAGATGAAAAATATATGAAAGAAGCGATCAAACAGGCAAAGAAAGCATATGCGATCGGTGAGGTGCCGATCGGATGTGTGATCGTATATCAGGATAAGATCATTGGGAGAGGATATAACCGCAGAACAATTGATAATAATACCCTGGCGCATGCAGAACTGATCGCGATCAAAAAAGCAAGCAAGAAGATGAATGACTGGAGACTGGAGGATTGTACGATGTATGTAACTCTGGAACCATGCCAGATGTGTTCCGGTGCGATCGTACAGTCCCGGATGACACGGGTAGTAGTCGGATGTATGAATCCGAAAGCCGGCTGTGCAGGCTCTATCTTAAATCTTCTGGATATACCTGAATTTAATCATCAGGTAGAATTGACGACAGGAGTGATGGAAGAAGAATGCAGTCAGATGATGAAATCATTTTTTCAAATGAATTGAGAGAAGCAAGGAAGAAGAAAAGCAGCTGGAAAAAGAACAGACCGGGAAATATAAAAGACAGGTGATCATATGAATGAAAAGACAGTAGGAATGCTTGCAAAGTTTACAGGTGTGTCTGTACATACAATAAAATATTATGAGAAGATTGGTCTTCTGAGTTCTACGAGAAGAGAACATTCGAATTACAGGTCTTACGATATAAGGGCATGCACGGATATTTACGAATGTATGAAGTATAAGAATCTTGGGTTCGCATTGAAAGAGGTCGGGAATCTGATAAGGAAGCAGATTCAGAAGCGATAGATAATCTGTTGAAAAAAATGATTAGAGGAAATAGATGCTTCACTGTCAGAATTGCAGGAATTGAAAAAAACGTGTGACGGATTATCTTGCAGAGACGGAAGAGATAGAAAAGAAACAGGGAAACTGGTATATAGAAGAAATGCCGGATTTCTGGATCAGATTTCAGACGAATAACCTGGAATATGGCAAAAATGCACAACTTGAATCGGACGGGATTAATTTCATGGATTATGCACCGGAAAGCAAATCGGTACTTAAGATAAGCAGAGAAAGTCTGAATGGAACGGAAAACCAGTTCTCCTGGGGACAGGCAGTACGGGCAGAGTATATAGAAGATATCGAAAAAAATTGAAAAATGTCTGGAGCAGGCAAAAAAGGATATACCAGGATAAAGGCGGAAGAGCATTTGTCCTGTATCTGAAAATTACCGGACCGTATGCATCGGAAGGAGTGCTGCAGAAGAAAATCCGAAAGATATACCGAAAGTTTCAACAAGATGCAAAGATACCGGGAGATGCTTACTGTGTAAGGATTAAGATCACACATGATGAAGAAGGAAATGATTGGAATTATTTGAAAATATATATATTACTGAAACCTGAGAGTTAATCTCAGGTTTTTAGCACTTTAGTGAGGTAAAATGCCATTGAAGAGGTGAAATTAGAAAG
>ENA-OQES01000224-OQES01000224.1-human-gut-metagenome-genome-assembly--contig:-NODE-224-length-24845-cov-4.890444_pt1 | contig 24845 bp, 44 predicted proteins | sample MGYA00242798_ERZ504641 | MGnify/ENA primary metagenome ERZ504641 (study PRJEB26092, sample SAMD00036327) | human gut metagenome | host: Homo sapiens | study: EMG produced TPA metagenomics assembly of...
ATGACGAATGCGATACGAACCATGTATCCACAGTCTTCAAGGATAGACAAGAAAAGGAACAGAATCGCCATCTGTGGAACGAAACCAAGAACGGCTCCAAGACCACCGATGATACCATCAACAACAAGTCCCATAACCATGTCACCGGCACCGATCGCTGAAAGTGCGCTTGTTGCTGCATCCTGAATTGCTACTACAAATACATCATTTGTCCAATCTGTTACAAAGGTACCGACTGTCGTTACAGAAACATAATATACGATCCACATTACCAGCATAAAGATCGGATTCCAAGGAACCGGTTGGTAACGATACGGTCGATCTTATCAGAAGTTGTAAGTTTTTCTTTTCCCTTCTGAACAGTTGTTGAAACAATCTTCTGGATGAATTTGTAACGTTCGTCTGTTACAATACTTTCCATATCATCGTCATGTTTCTTTTCAAGAGCTTTTCTCTGTGCTTCCACCGTCTGGGCTGCCGCACCGGAAAGTTTCATGCTCTCTACTACCTTGCTGTCGTTCTCAAGGTAATTTTTGACAGCGTACCATCTCTTCTTCTCTTCTGAAACAGAACTTGGAAGAATGCTCTTAACTTCTGCTACAGCACCTTCCAGCTCTGCTGAGAAGATATCTTTCGGAAGATCGATTTCTGACTTCTTAGCAACTTTTACTGCTTCATCGATCAGTTTGTCAAGTCCTTCACCTTTCAGCGCAGATGTCTCGATAATCGGACAGTCAAGTCAGCATTGAAAGTCTCTTTCACATCAATCTTTGATTTCCTTCTCTTTCGCAAGAAGATCTGCCATGTTCAGTGCAATAACAACCGGAACGCCTGTCTCGATCAGCTGAGTTGTCAGATACAGGTTACGTTCAATATTGGTTGCATCCACCAAATCAATGATCACATCCGGATTTTCTTTCAGCACATAGTCACGGCTGACGACCTCTTCCAGTGTATATGGAGACATTGAATAGATACCCGGAAGGTCAGTTACGATAACTTCTTCCTTTGTCTTCTTACTTTTTAATTTACCCTCTTTTTTCTCTACAGTAACCCCTGGCCAGTTACCAACATACTGGTTGGCTCCTGTGAGCGCGTTAAACATGGTAGTTTTACCGCAGTTCGGGTTTCCGGCAAGTGCAATTTTAATTGCCATCCTTTTTACCTCCTTGTTGTACTACTCTCATGCATAATTATGTATATGCTATTTTACCTGCACACACTGTGCATCATCTTTTCTTACTGTAAGTTCATATCCTCTTACAGTAATCTCAACAGGATCACCGAGAGGCGCAACTTTTTCTGATGTACAGCTCGCTTCCTTTTGTTATGCCCATGTCCATAATACGGCGTTTGTAAGCTCCGTCTCCTTCAATCTTGGTCACAACAACAGTGCTTCCAACCTTTGCATCACCTAAAGTCATTGTCGTATCTCCTTTCCTTTAAGCTTCGTAATACAGAATATATATGCAGCGGACCCATCGACCAGCCAGAGGCTAGATCATGATATGCCGCGCCATATCAGAATTAACCGCAACACGTGAATCCTTGATGTTCACGATCACATTACCACCGATTGCAGAAACAACTGTAATCTCTGCACCTGCTACAAATCCGAGATTCGCAAGGAATCGCCTTGTTTCTTCATTTCCACCAATTCTCTTGATCTCATTTACTTCACCAATATTCGCCATCGTTAAAGGCATAATCCCTACCTCCTGTTCTTTTGCGTATTTGGAATTTTGAATGATAATTTTTTTCATTACCAACTTTTGTTCATTCGTTAGTATATGCTAACATTTGTGCGTTGTCAAGTATTTTTTTAAGTTTTATTAAACCATTAAAAAATGTCAACATTAAATTCGACATTTTTTCATATTTTTATCGTTTTGCCGTTTTGCACAATACGTAGCCTGTTTTATTGTATATTTTCACTTTTAGGCAGTGCAATAGTAAGGCTGCCACTGCTGCCAGCCTCTCACGCTCCCTATTTCCGTTCTTATGCAAGCTGCTTTACCTCTTCCTCGAATAGTTCCCCTGCTGAATGATAGCCATGTATTTTGCGTGGGTATCCGTTTATCCAGTTCTCTATACTCTCTACCTCTTCCTCTGTCCTGTCGTCAAAATTTGTGCCTTTCGGTATCTTCCGGCGTATCATCTTATTTGTTACCTCATTTGTGCCACGCTCCCAACTGCTGTACGGGTGGCAGTAATATACCTTTGTCCGCTTTTCTCCCTCGTTGATAATAGAACGCTGTAAGCCCTCTGCATCTGCAAACTCGCTGCCGTTGTCTACTGTGATTGTCTTAAATACCCGCTTAAACATATCAGCGCCCCATTTTCTTTCTAATCTATCCAGTGCCGCTACTACTGCCTCGTCTGTATGGTCTGGCAGTTTAAATATAATCTCGTTTCTGGTTTTCCGCTCTGTCAGTACCAGCAACGTATTTTTTGACTTTCCCCGCTTACCTAAAACGCTGTCCATTTCCCAGTTGCCGAACTCTTCCCGTGTATCTATCTCTTTCGGGCGTTTGTCTATACTCTCTCCTGCTGCCGCCCTTTTCTGTTGCCTCTGTACTTTCTTATAATTTCTCTTCTTATTCTTCTTTACTGGCAAATTCTTATTAGACAACTTAAGGAAAATACCCTTATCAATGTAGCTGTATAAGGTCGTTACGCATACTGTTACGGAAAAGTCCCCCTCTTTCCCCTGTGCTTTCAATTCTCCCAGTACCGCAGCTGGGCTGTAATCTTCATTTACTATTTTATCCTCTATATAATTTGCGTATGCAATATCGTTTCCTATTTTAAGCTGTGTACCCCTTGCCTTTAAATTTTCCTCTGCTTTCATTTGTGCCTTGTTTGGGCTATAACTTAATGTTTCTGTATAGTCGCTATTTCTGTGCATATATTCCCCTCGCTTAAGCTCATTGTATATAGTGCTGCGGTGTACGCCCAGCTGTTCTGCTATCTCTATCACGCTATGCCCTGCTTTTTTCAATGCCTCAATACTTATACGGTCTGTCCATGTCAGCTGTCGGCTGCCTTTCTTATTCGCCATTTCTGCTACCTCTCTTTCGTTCCTGTTCTTTCCCCATATACGACGAAAAGCCGCAAACTCTTTTACAAGTCTGCGGCTTATGCCTTTACCTATTTACAACACTTTTTACAAGCGGTGTATTTCTTCTTTGCTTGGCTTAGCGGTATGCTCTTTGGGTTTTTCATTCCCGAACAGTTAGGCTTACTATGGTATTTTTTGTTGATACGGTCTACATATACTGTAGTTTCTCCCGTATGCTGGCTTACGCTGGGCGTTGTGTCCTCGATTACGTCAAGCTCTATATTGCACCCGAACGTCTGTACCCCAACCCCCCCCAGAAATTTCCAGTATTTCTGCGGTGTAGCGGGCTTTCGGGTACTTTCTCGCTAAGTCCCCCGCCAGCTCTGCCGATAGATTGCCTATTACCTTATCGCCCCACTTTACGTATGCGGCAGGCTCTCCGTTGTATGTATACTTTTCTACTGTAATATCTTCACTGCCGGACATTCTGCTTAAAATATCCTGCCTGTTTTCTCCGTCCTCATTATTAAACGTCACGCCTACTACTTTCGTTCTGATTGTATCTAAAATTCTGCCACCAGATACAGCGGCAGGCGCTGGCGTTCTGTTTCCGTTCTCTTTTCCTGCTCTTTTCTTTTTTAGTCCAAAATAGGCGCATACTGCCGCAACCACAATGCAGCCCACCCCGCCTGTTATATTTCCAGACGGCAGCGCCGTTAAGCCGCTTACTGCAAATAATGCAGCCGCTGCCAATAAAATTACCTTTTTCTTTGTCATAGTAAGCCCTCGCTTTCGTTTCTACTTCAATTCTAAAATTTCATCAGCAGAGGCGTTAAGCTCTCTGCAAATTTTCGCCAGTGTTATTGCATTTGGCGTAAGCTCGTTGTTTTCCCAGCGGCTTATATCTTTCTGGTATACTTGCAGGCGCTCTGCAAGTTCCTTTTGCGTCACGCCTGCCGCTTTTCTCGCTGTTTTAATGTTTTCGCCTAAATTCATGCCTTACCTCTCTTTTCTCTTGCCCTCAAAATGAAAGCAACCAGCAGCTTTACCAGTCCTACTGCTACTAAAAATACTCCTAATTTTAAAAGCATACTCTTTACTCGGCTTTGGGTTTGTGTTATATTTCTTATAGGCGGCGGGCTTATTGCCCGCCTGTTGGTTAGGGCTTTCGCCCTAACCTATGTACTTACCAATTATGATAAGTATTGTTCCTATGATTAAGTCTATCACTGCACTGATTGCCAATTCTTGCCAGTTGATAGGCTTTTTCTTTTGTTTCTTTTTCTTACCCATTGTGCCGTTTCTCCTTTCCAGTGGCTTTGCCTCTTATTTGTTCTTTTCTCCTTTCCATGATTTTATTATATACCTTTTTCGGTATATTGTCAACACTTTTGTATAGATTTCTAAGAAAATTGCGAAAAAAAATAGAGGGCAGACAGCAAACCGCCCACCCTCGAAAACTTAAGCTAATCTTGTGGCATAATCTAAGCTAATCCAGCCTGCGCCACTCTTCAAGCGTCCCCAGCCTGCGCTTGCGCCCTGTCCGGCTTTCACTTCCACAATGGTAAATACTCCCTTTCCTGTGGTTTCTCCTGTCTTTGCATAGTTCGTGCCTGCTCCCGTTCTGATATTAAGGTCTAAAATATCCACCTGTACGCTAAACGGAACGCCTGCGCTTGCCTGCTGCCCCGCTGCGGTATATACCGCCTTGCCGTTATCATCATATACAGTATAACCCGCCTTGCAAGCGCTCTTTGCATTTTCCAGCGACGTAAACGCCCCCAGCTGGCTTGCTGCGTCCGTCCAGCTCTTGCGCACTCTGTAATACTTTGTACCGTTTCCTGCTGCATACTTTTTATAGTATCCCTCGCCGTACTCTGCACGCTTTTTCTTTGCTGTTTCGCTCTGGTCTGCTGGCTTTTCATATCCAGTAAGAACGGCATCAGATGCAGCACGCACGCTGCCCGCCTTTTTCAGTGTGTCCATTACTGCTGTGTATCCCTGCAATTCTTCCCATAAAAAGCCCAGCTGCATATTAAGGTCTGCAATGGATACGCCCGCCTGTTTTGCATGATTAAGCAACGCCTGCTTTCTGCTCCAATACGTCCACTGCGCCAGCCCATAGCCTGCACTGTCCTTTACAAAATTGCCATAGCTGCCATTATCCACCGCTGCTGTATATTCTGCGTCCGTCTTACCCAGCTTATTGTTATAGGCGTTCTGTAAGTTGTTCGGCATAAGCCCGCTTTCAGCATACAGATTACCCATAATACCAGCCACGGCATAAGCATTTAAGCCCTTTTCCTGTAAGAAAATTCCAGATTGTTTTTTCATTGCCGCCCTGCGGTGTTTCTGCCTGTCCGCTGATTTTACGCTTAAACTCGTCCCATGTGTGGGCGCTGGTGTTATATACATACGGGTTAGGGCAAATCTTGCCCGTTACGTCGTAATGTCTGATTACATGAGATGCAGGCACACCGTATTTATTCATAAGGTAACGGGTAAGCTCTGCCGCTGCCTCTACTGTTGCGTCCTCAAAATACCAGTCTTTATCTGTTGCGCCCATGCTCTTTGTGTTTTTCTTCCTTACGCACATTTCAATACCGATACTATTAGCGTTTCGGCACTCTGCGTGCTTATAGCTCGACGCTCCGCAATGCCACGCTATATTAGCGTCCTCTACGCACTGCCATACCTCGCCGTTAAATCCTACAAAGTAATGCGCCGACGCATTTCTATTGCCGCCGCCATAATATCGGCAGTTGTCCTCTGCGCCGCCCAGTGCGCCTACATAATGGATAACAATATACTTAATTCTGGAAACGCTGCCCTTATTGAAATTGTACTTACTTATCTTTCTATTAATGTTCATATTTCCTGCCTTTCCGCATACAAAATAAGCGCCTGCGGTGTCCCGCAAGCGCTCTTTGCTGCTATGTCCTTATTATTCTTATCTTTCCTGTGTCCTGTGTTTCTCTACGTTGCCTGTGGTGCTGTCCCCGTCCAGTTCGTCTGTGTCCGGCAGTTCGTCCGTATACTTCGCCAGAAACTCCCGCACCTTTTCCCATACCTTTTTTTACGGGCAGCCCGCATAATGCCATATTCTTGAAAAATACTCACTGCCTCATAGGCAATGTAAAGCAATGCGAAAAATTCAGCCACGCCCACGGTATCAAGCCCTAAATATGTACGTGCCTGCTCCGGTATAAATCCGATTAAGTTAATCTTAATCAGTACGTCGATTGCCAGCATGAATACCAGAGAAATAAGCATACCTACTTTTCTGATAGCCCCGTCAATGCCTGCGCAGCTGTTAAATTTCTTCTCTTTGATTGCACGCAGCACGCCAAAAACCGTGTCGCACACAATCGCCAATACTACCAGCTGGATAATTTTGTTATGTGCCGCCGCCTCAATAAATTCTGTAATAGTCATGTTCATAAATCCTGCCTTTCTCTTAATTGCAAATTTTCTGCCCGCTCTTTCAGCTCTGCGCCGTCGTAGCCTGCTGTCTGCTCCCAGCTTTCCAGAGTGGCTATTAAATCAGCAATAAGCCTGCTTTGCTTTTCTATGGTTTCCTGTTGTTCTTGTACTACCCTTAGTAAATTGCTACTCATGTACTCGCTCCTGCATTCTGCCGCTTAAGCAGCCTTTTCTATGGCTGCCTCTGCCAGCGTTTCTATTTTCTTTCGTAGGTTATAACTGTCGGCGTGTCCTGCGTGTCCCGTCCAGCTCTGTATACTCTTTTGTAACTGCTCTTTTGTGATTTTCCCGCTCTCGCACTTCTTGATAGTACGCTTTATGCGCTTTATGCTGTCCTTTCGCACTTTCCTGTGCGTTGCCCTGTGTTTGTAGCCTACAAAGTCTATACCGTTCTTTGCTGCCAGCATGGTAGTTTTCGGGTTAAACTCTAACTTAAGCTCTTCCCGTAAGAATTGCTCTATCCGTGCAAGCCAGTTGCGCAGCTGTTCCTTGTCTGGGCTTAATATTACAAAGTCGTCCATATATCGTATGTACGCCTCTACGCCCAGCTCATGCTTAATAAACTGGTCTAATGCGTCCAGATAGATATTTGCAAATAACTGACTGGTAAGGTTTCCTACTGGTATCCCTACGCCGTCCGGCATATTGCCGTTGTGGTCTATTATCCTGTCCAGCAACGCCAGTACCCCAGCGTCTTTTATAACCTTACGTATTTCAGTCTTTAATACCGCATGGTCTATGCTCTGGAAATAGTGGTGTATATCTGCCTTGATAGCATAAAGCGGCTGGTCTGGGTGGTATTTGTTCCACTCATACAGCCACTCTTTTAATGTATCAGACGCAGCGTGCATACCTTTACCTTTCCGGCAGGCGTAAGACTGCGATATAAACCGCTTATCAAATATAGGCTCTAACACGTTGTTTATGGCGTGCTGTACCACCCTGTCATAGAACGGCAGCGCCATTATCTGCCGCTCTTTTGGTTCGTACACCTTAAAGTAATGGTATTCGCTCGGCTCATAGGCAAGGTTTAGAATATCTTCCCGCACCTTGTCTAAGTTTTCCTCTTTGTCTTTCGTAAAAATCAGTACGTCTTTTCTGTGGCGCTTGCACTTTCTGGCTTTATTGTAGGCTTTCTGTACGTTTCCATAGTCGCCCATAGCCTCTAAAAGCGTAATGCGCCGCCCGTCCTTATCGGTAATGTATCCTACTCTCTTCAAGTATTAAGCTCCTGCCTTTCGCCGTAGCTACTAACCAGCAGCCGTATTTTTTCTCTTTGCCTCACGGCGGGACAGCCACTCTGACTATAGGATATTAAACACTCGGTCTTATCCCTTTCTAAGTCCTTGCCAGTATTCCGTAGAACTCTGTGCCTGTAATGTTCTCACTAAGTCACACGCCCCACGAGCGCCAATGTTCGTATTGACATTCCACGGGTAATTGTTGCAATTCACGGCACGAGCGCCGCAATTCGCCCCATTGTTCCAGTTGCCGCCCGCTATCAGCGCCGCCAGAGGCTGTAAGTAAGCAGCTGCCCCATATCCTGCTATTTTCTGGTCTTTACCTCTTCTATCAGTTCGCCCAGCATAACGCCTATTTCTTTCAGCTTGCGGCAGCTCTCGCCGTAGTGCCGTGCGTTCATAGCGCTATACTTCAAGTCATGCGCCAGCCGCAGCAATTCTTTACTTTCCTGCAATGCCGTATCTACCGTGTATAAGTGGCTTTTCGTTGCCGTCTTATCCCACTTTATAACCTCTTGCAGCATTTCAAGAATTGCGTTTCTTGTCGCTGTCTGTAAACTGAATTTCTCATACTTTGGGTACTTCGTAAGCAAATGGTAAATATATAGCAGAAAATCATATATTTTCTGGTGTATAATATCTGTTTTTGTCTGTATGTCCATGCCTTACCCCCCTGTTTATCCGGCTGGGCTTTCGCCCGCCGTCTACAGAGAGTCACACGCCCCACGAGCGCCAATGTACGTACCGACATCCCACGGGGGAATAGCTGCAATGCACGGCACGAGCGCCGCAATTCGCCCCATTGTTCCAGTTGCCGCCCGCTATCAGCGCCGCCAGAGAATATGCGTAATACTGGTAAATGTTACCAACGTCGTAAGACTTCTCGCCTGTGTTCAATGGTCTTTTCTTGTCCCAGCCCCAACGCTACGCTTGCGTGGTAGTCTGCGTTTGTGGCGTGTTCTGCTCTTGTAATAAGCTCGTCCAGCCACTCCCAGACACGCCCCACGGCATCTACAACGCCCACGGAAGAAACGGCATTTACCACACTGCCTGTTACGCCCCTACCTGTGTTGCTGGTGGCGCTCCATGCGTTTGTATTTGCGTTATCCAGTCCGGCAGGGCTGCCAAAAGGCATAAGCGCAAAATTCCGCATAGTTCGGCAGGCGTTTGCCGCTCTTTGCCAGACGTTCTACAAAGTTGTACCAGTTCATGCTTTCTGTACCCGTCATAGGTGCGCAGCCGTACTCTGATTTCAAGCCCTTTGCTCCGTCGTCAGAATTAAGGTAAATATCTACCCATGTGCCGCCGCCTAAATATACCATACCCTCTGGGCTGCATTTCGGGCGGTGTCCCAGTGTCCATACAGAACGTGGTACAATGCCGTTGCTTACTGCACTTTCCCAGCCAGTGCCAAAAATAACACTGCTGCCATTAAGCGGCTGTAAATTGCTGTCTACCTTGCGGCAGCGTCCATAATGAAAGCCGCCGATTTTACGGCTGTTTGTAGCATTCCAGCCTGTCGGGTATGTAGAGTTAAGGGAAATTACGTATTTCTCGTCTGCGCTGTCAATTCTGCTGTCGCAGATATATACGTAATAGTCTTTACCTACCGCAAAAGCGCTGCCTGCGTCCAGATTAGCAGCCGTAAGAATTGTATTTGCTGTCTTGAAAATTCCAGCGCCGCCCACGGCAATTACGCAACCCTCTACTACGGTCAGCTCATTTGCTCCGCTGGCGTAAATGTACTCATTGCTCGGTGCTACAATATCGCTGATTGTAGCCATTTTATTTACGTTCAAAAGCGCCCTTGCGTCGGTCTTTGTAACGTCGTCCACTAATAATCTACTCATACTGCTTTAATACTCCTTTCAGTGCTGCAATGTCGTCTGTTGTCATTCCTGCCACGGTGTCTGTGCGTTCCAGCGCAATTACCTTGCAGCCCGCTTTTACCGCTTTGGAAAGTGTAAGGGCTGTTCTGTCGTTTCCCGCCTCTCCTGCTGCCGCTGCCTCGTCGGTCTGGATATGTGTTACTCCCTGCACCGTGCCGGATACGTCGCCCGCTACGAATTTCATACCTACCGCTGCCTCGTCGCAGTAATATACCGTAACCGCCTTTTTCTCTTCCTCTACAGCTGCTACGCCGCACTCAATATAACGCTGGTTCTCTGCGCTCTCGATTTTCGCCAGCAAATCTGCTGCCGCCAGTTCTCCGCTTGCTACCATAGCAAGGCAGTTGTAATAATCCTCTTTTGTCTTTAATACTTTAGGAAATCCTTTCATGGTCTGCCGCCTTTCTAAAATGTATTTGCAAGATAGGAATTACCCACGTAGGTAGCCCCTAACACTGCCGTTTCTACTGTTCTTTCGTAATGCTGGCTCATGTATGCTGCGCCCATGTAACACAATCCCAGTACAGCATCATGCTTATAGTCAATGCCCCAGCCGCTTTCTACTCTCTTAAGTCGCTCGTCCAGCGCTGCTATTGCCTCTTTGGTTTCTTTCGTGCCTGCCTCTGCCTGCTTTTTCACTTCCTGCATGGCTGCTGCCAGCTCTTCAATTTGCAGTTGCAGGCTGCCTGCTATGTCCTCGCCCAGCTTGTCCTTGATACTCTCAAACCATGTGTTAAATTCGTTTTCAGCGTCCGACTGGAATAGCTTAATTTTTGCCATAAATTCTGTATAGGCGCTTAAAAGTTCCTTGTCCCAGTTGTCAAGCGTGCTTTCAAAACTGCTGTATCTTTCGTTAAACTGGCTCTCATACTGTGCAAATAAGCCCTCTGTCTTGCTTACGTAGCTGTCATATACGCCCGCAATCTCTGTAAGGTACTTTTCCATACTCTGCTTATATGCGCTGAACTCGTCCAGCACGGCTGCGCTGTAGGTGTTGAAAAAAGTCCGTAAACTGCTTTGTAAGCACGCTTGCGTCTATCTCTTCCACCGTTCCTGTTACAATGCCGCAGACTGCGCTATTAAATCGCTGGTCTGTGATGTTCTGCGTCTGTATCCTTGTTACGCCCTTGCCTACGTAAATATCTGCAGCGCAAGCTCCCATATTTCCGTAGTGCGTGTTACTGCCGTTGCTGTCGGCTTTGCAGACGGTGTGCCTTTCAGCACCGCAATATACATATCTCTTTGCGGCAAATCCCAGCGAACTACTACCCTGTCCACCCTGTTAAGCGCTCCCTCTGCCGTATCCAGTGTTACGCTAAGCGTTGCAGGATTTCTAAAGGCGTAGCCGTTTATAAAGGCATAGCCTGCATTTACTCTTATTTCCATGCCGCTGTAAGCTACCACCTGTAGCCCGTCGCTCGGCTTTGGAAAAATGCCGTTTGCAATGAAAGTAGCAAAGTACCACGCCCAATCCTCGGCTTTATATACCCTGTCGTACTCTCCGTCTACTGCCACGGCATTAAACGGTAAGCTGTTTGCCATTTCTGCTACCTCACTTTCCTAATCTGGTCTACCAGTGTCGGCAGGCTGTCGCCAAAAGTCGCCTCTATGGTTTCCTCGCCTTTCTGGTATGTTTCTGTTACTTCTGTAATGCGTGCATCTATCTGTATGCCCCACTTGGTTTCTTTGCAAGTAATACGGTCGCCTAAATTTAAATCAGCCTTAAATTTTAAGTTTGAATTTGTATTTATGGTACTTACAAAATTTATGTTCTTGCCGTAGTTTTCCAACTCTGCGCCGCCTCTCGTTTTCAGCATTGCAATATAGGTATTCAGCGGTATTGTTACCTCTGTTTCCCCCTGCTGGTACTTTCTGGCAATGTCCGTAGCGTCGCAGAATACCTCTACTAAATCCAGCCCCGTTGCGCCCTCGCCGTCCACTGTGGTTACTGGCTGGCTGCCGTCGTCGTCAGCTGCTCCCTGCACATAAATAAAGTTGCCGCAGTTCTCTATACTGGCTGTATATTCCTGCTCGTTGACATTATCAAAATCTCTTGAAAATATGCAGGGTGTGTTACCCTCTGTATTTGTGGCTGTAAGGTCATTGCCCTTATACAGATAAAAGCCAAACAGTCTCTCTCTTTCGTTAAGCAGAATGTCATAGCCCAGCTTTCCAGCCTGCGCCCTTGCCTTTACTTCCTGCCCCAGTTGTGCGTATACCTCGTTTGCATATTCAACCGCCACGCCGTCTATGGTTTCCTGCGCCAGAAATGCAAGCAATGGAAAACGCCGCTTTGTTCCTGCTGCGCTGCCGCAGTTGTTCTTTACCATAAGGTTTATAAGATACTGGTTTGTACCTGTCGCCACAATCTGCGGATAAATGCAGCGCTTATTAAGCCACCAGCTAAGCATATAGCCTTGTGCCTCTAACTGCTCTAAGCCGTTCTCGTCTTTGGTAATGTGTACGTAGGTTATCTGCGCTGCCTTGCGCCATACGCCGCCGTCAGCGGTCTTTACTTCCTTTTTTCCGTCGTGCTTGGTTATTAAGTTACCCTCTACCAGCAAACGGCTGTTATTGTCCGTAATCGGCGCAAGCAGGCTAAAAGTTCCTACGTCAAAATACTTTGTATGCCATAGCAGGCTTGCCAGCTCGTCTATAGCTCCCAGTGGCTGTACTGTCTTGTCGAATACTCTAAGCTCCATACCGTCACACTCCTAAAAATTCCTTGCTGTAGAATATGGATACTTCCAGAGAATTTACGCCGCTGGCTGCATCATACCTAAACATATTGTCGCCTATGGCAAGCTGCATAAATGTACTGTCTACATCAATGTAGCGGAAATAGTCGGTTTCTACGCCGTCCCTTATCAGCTTAGCGCCCTTGCTACCGTACTTCGTGTTAATCTCTATCACGTCGCCCGTTTTCATAGTGGCGTTAATCTGTATAAATTCCTCAGTATCCACATTAAGCAGTATCGGGTTTGAAACTGTCCCCAGTGCTGTAAACCTTATCCTCATTCCTGTTGATACGTCGCCCTCGTTGTAGCAGTCCACTATTACGCTTTCCGCTCGGTATCCGTATATCATGCTCTTTGTGCTGTCCTTTTCGATAACGCAAGGGAAATGCCACGCAGCCACCCAGCTTGCTATATCCTCTTTTGTTTCTTCCTCTTCCCGCCAGAACGGGTTAAGGCACTCTATTTGTAAATCAAACTCATAAAGTACCTCTTTCTTTAGTATCTTAGGCTCTCCATACGCCCTGCAATCAATCACACGCTTAAAGCCGCCGTACTCATACACCAGCGTAGCGCTAAGCTCTGGGTTAAATATCTTAAGCATACGGCGGCGTAGTTCCAATGCCTGCGCCTTGTCCCGTGTGTTGATATGTCCCACTACGTCTATGTCCCTCGCCTCGATACGCTGCCCTACGTAGGTGTCGCCGTGCTGTCCCATACTGTTTGTGCTGTAAATGACGCTCGTAACGCCGGAAATGCCCTCTACGTCTTTACTTATATTGCAATGGTATACGCTGTCTACTCCCAGCTCTAACCGCTCGCCCCTTGAATTTATGTAAGTCAGTTTTTCATTTTCCATGTGTTACACCGTCCTTGCTATCATTCTGAACTGTCTGGCTGCCTCTTTCTGCTGTTTTGCATAGTCCGTGGTATTCGCATAAATATACTGATTGACAACTACGCCGCCTGCTGCACTGCCGTCGCCTCTCGGCTTTGGCTTTTTGTCGTCGTTATCATACTTAAATTCATTGCCTACATTTACCTTTGCGTCTACGTCAAACTCCTGCGGTACGCTGTCCTCAATCATTTTCTTAACGCCGCCGATTTCATTAGAAAAGCCAACGCCGATACCCTGCGCCAGATATACGCCGATTTCGTCACGCATCAGCTTAGACGGGCTGGCAATTCCAAATAAATCCTTAAGGAAGTCGGTAACATTGCCTACCCAGCCGCTTATTTTATCCTTTATCCACTGCGTAGCTCCGTTTATGCCGTTCCAGATGCCCTCTACCATGTTTTTACCGAACCCAGCAAACGTACTGCCAATATTCTTAAATACGTCTGTTATTCCAGTAATTACATTTTTCATGCCCTCTACGGCTTTGTTCTTTACTTCTGTACCCCATGTAGCCACTTTGGTAATTGCACCAGAAATGCTGTTATAAATCTTTTGCGGTATTTCCTTAACAATCGTAACAATGCCCGTTACCATGGCATTCATTACCTCTTTGGCTTTCGTAAGCATATTGTTACCCCACGTAGCCACTCTGGTTACTGCGCTTACTATACTGTTCCAGATTTTCTGCGGCAGCTCCTTAACAATATCTATAACTTTCGTTACAAAAGTTTGTTATAACTGTGCCGCCTTTTTTGCCTGCATATTTGCGCCCCACTCTGCTATTTTCCTCAACGCCCGCAGCGATTGCCTGCGGTATCAGAGTAGGTAGCTCTTTTATTTTATTTATGATTGTCGTTACCAGCTTGCCTGCCGCCGTCAAAATCTTAGGCAGCCCCGTAATCAGTCCTGTTACAATGGCTGCTATAATCTGCGGAATGGCTGCGATTAAAAGCGGTATTGCATCTATGATGCCGTCAATCAATGCGACTATAATATCGCCCGCACTTTCGATAATAAGCGGTATGCCCTCAACCAGTGCATTTATGATAGCCGTTATGATTTCCGGCAGTGCCTCAATCAGTACGGGCAGCGCTGCTACCAGCCCCTGTGCCAGCCCCGTAAGCAGCTGTAATGCTGCTGTAATCAGCAACGGTATATTTTCTATCAGCATGGTTACAATGTTCGTAACCACCGTTACGATTGTTGGCAGCAATGTAGGTAACGCTTGTGCGATACCTTGCGCCAATTCCGTAATAATCTGTACGCCTGCCTCTAAAAAGCTGCGGTAATATAGTAAGCAGCGTATCTATGATTGTCGGTATAATCTGCCCGATTATGCTTATCATTTCCGGCAGCATTCCAACCAGCGTATTAAGCAAGTCCTGTACGCCGCTCATTAAAGGCGGTAATAACTCCTGTATAACCTGTGGTATATACGTTGCAAGCTGCTCTACGATTTCTCCCAGTCCGCTTACCAGCCTCGGCACTGTTTCTATTACCCTCGGTGCTATATTCCCTACCACTGTTACAATACTGTCTACCAGATTGCTTGTAAGCTGTGAGAAATTCGCCTCGCTGTCTGCCATTCCAGCTACCCAGTTGTCCCACGCTGAACTCATAGAACTAACCGAACCCTCTATTGTTGTACTTGCCTCTTTTGCCGTTGTCCCTGTTATGCCCATTTCCGTCTGTACGACGTGAATAGCGTCTACAACGTCTGAATATGATGAAATATCATACTTAATGCCGGATAGCTTGCTTGCATCATCAAGCAGTCGCTGCATTTCCTCTTTTGTACCGCCATATCCCAGTTTTAAGTTATCCAGCATGGTATAATTCTGCTTTGCAAAACCGTTATAGGCGTTCTGTATAAGCGATATATCAGTACCCATTTTATTTGCATTGTCTGACATATCCGTAATTGCCACGTTTGCCTTTTCTGCTGCCGCTGCCGTGTCATTATTCATACTGGCAAGCAGCGACGCTGAAAAGCTGGTAACTGTTTCCATGTACTCATTTGCAGACATTCCGGCTGTTTTATATGCGTCGTTTGCATAACCAACAACCGTATCAGACGACGTTTTGAAAAAGAGTTTCTACACCGCCTACAAGCTGTTCCTGTGCTGCGTATCCCTCTATCGCTTTTGTGGTAAGCGCTCCTATGGCTGTTGCCGCTCCCGCAACTGCTGCCGCCGTCGCCGCTGCTGCTGCTTTAAGCGCTGTACCCATTCCGCTTAGCACGCTTGTAAATCCAGAAAATTTTCCCTTTGCGTCGTCTGCCTGTTCCCCGCTGTCTTTTATTTCCTTTCCCATTTCGTCAGCGGCATTTTTCTGCCTTTTTCCATTTCGTCAGTCGTTTTGCCTAATTCCTGCTCTGTCTTTACAAGCGCTGCTTTCTGGTAATTTAACTGGGTTTCAAGTTTTTTACTTTCTCGCTATTGTCCTCCTGTTGCCTTGCGACATTTTTCTAAAGCCGCCTCGGTTTCTTTTACCTTTTTTGCCTGCTCGTCGTATGTTTTCTGTAGTACCGCCTGCTTTGCTTTCAGCGCATCTACGCTGCTTGCATTGTCCTTATATTCAGCCGTTACAAGTTTCATTTCAGAATTAAGCACTTTAAGGGTGCTGTTAATTTCCTTGCAGGCTGCTTTATACTCTGCCTCTCCGTCAAAACTTAACCTTGTTTTGACGTTCTGCGTCTTATCTGCCATAATTAAAAGCCCCCTAACGCTATGTCTATATCGTCCATGTTTTCTGTAGCTGCTGGTGTTCCCGCCTGTTCCTGTCGGAAAATGTGTGGGTTATATTCCTTGTGATATTTAAACAGTGTCGTTATCTGGTATGGTGTTTTTCTCCATGCCTCACGTTCCCTGTATCTCAAAAGCACTACTGCAATATACAAAAGCCGTGCAGTATCTAATTTTCCTGCACGGCTGCCCTGTTTCCCTCTTCTGTTGTTTCTTCTCCGTCGTTTTCGTTCTCTGTGTCGCTGTTGTCTCCCGCAGTTCCTCTGTAGAACGATTTAAAAATAGCGTTCTGTACTTCCTGCAAATTTCCTGCGTGTATCAGTCTGCCTACCCTCTTCTCTTCAAGCAGCTGGGCGTTTTCGTCCTCTGCTAAAAGTGCCTCGTTAATAAGCAGCGTAAGTAACCACCTTGTATCTTTAAAAAGGTTTGGGTTATCTTTATTGAATACCTCACTTAATTTGTCGTAGCCCCCAAACTTTTCCTGCACTTCGTCTAATGCGTTCAGTGAAAAAAGTAAACCATATTCTTTGCCGTTCAGCTCTACGGGAAAAGCCCCGCTCTTTAATGCTCCCATGATATAAAATTAAGGCGCAGCCCATGCTACGCCTCTCTCCTTTCCTGTTTTATACACTTTCCATTGCTGCTGCCTTTTCCGGCACTGCTGTAAACCACGTTTTAGCCGCTGCGCTTTCCTCTGTTCCCACAAAGTCTGCTTTCCACAAGTTATCTTTCTTTCTTGTTGTAAAAGATGCCTCAATGTCCGGCGTGTTAAACTTGATACTCTCGCCCTTTGTTTCGTACTTTTCAGACGGTACTTTAAATTTTGCTTTAAGCAGCCATACGTAACGGTATTTACCACCCGTTTTCTTAGCTCTGAACCCTACAGCAACATACGGCGGATCGTCCTCTTTTCCCGCCCATACTACGCTGTTCTTATCTACTGCCTGCCCCAGCAGCTCTGCCAGCACTTCCGGCGTAAGGTCTTTAATTCCCAGCTTAAGCGTTCCGCTTGCAAACTCCGTGACGCTCTCGCTTAATGTGTCGTCTGCATACAAGCTGCCGTCTGCTGTCTTTACGGATAAATCGGCGCTCATTGCCTCTGCCATTTTCTTAGGTGTCCCGTAGCTCTCTGCTCCGTCTGCCTCTGTGCATACGGCGTAATATAAATCTTTCAGTCCCAGTGTCATTGTTTAATCACTCCTCTTTCAAAATCTCGACTGTGATAGGCACTAACCAGTACCCCGTTTCTGTTTCGTAGCTTTCTGCGTCTATGCTGTTGATATAAACGCCTGCTGCTTTCAATACCTCTTTTGTCTTATCAAGCTGCGCCTCAAAATCGCCCTTATGGAAAAGCGTAACTCTATACATTTCCCTGCGCTCTTTCTCTTCGTCGTCTGCATTTACCGCAGGCGTACCCAGCAGCCGCAGAAACGTATAATATGCGTCTGGCTTATCCCGTCCAGTGTAAACGCCTCTCTGGGCTGGCAACCCTGCGCTTTCTAAAATCTCCTGTATCCTCATTCGCCTGTTTCACTCTCCCATATACTGCGCTGTGCCTCTACTACCTTTTCGTGCGCCTTTTCGTTTGCCACTGTCATATAAGGGCGTGCAGCGTGGCTACTTGTGCCGTACTCTGCCACAAAGCCGATTGTTGCATAGCGCACCTTGCTTTTATCTCCTTTTCTGTCGTTTCCATGCTTTGCCCGTCCCTGTGGGTATATCTCTACGTATTTCTCCGTATCGTCGCCCTTTACGTCCGTGGCTTTTATGGAATTGATAAAACCGCCCGTTTCGTTCAGTCCCATTGCCTGTGCCTCTGCTCTCTGTGCCTCTATCAGCACATCAGCACCAGCTTTAAGCATTTTGGGGACTGCCTCAACTGTAGCCGCCTCTCTCCGGCTGAAAGCGTCTATAATATCTTCCAGCCCGACTGTGTTAAACTCTCCCATGCTTACACCTCGTTTCTGTGGCGTAAATCTGTAAGCGTAAGCTCTATGGTGTCTGTTCCTGTATCGTAGGTCTTAAGTACAAAATAGCGCCGCCCGTTTACTTCTACTACGTCCTCGCCGCCATAATCTGCCTTATGTACCTCGTACTTTGCCTCTACCAGCTTTCCTGTCTGCTGGCTCTTGAAATACTCGCTATACCCCACTGATTTTTTATTACAAAATACAGTACGGGTGCTTTCTTTCGGCTTTGTCGCAAATCCGTTTTTGTTTACCCTGTCTTTTTCGCTTGCCTCGCTTATCAGCGTTATTTCGTCTATCCAGTCCATACCTTACCTCTCTTTTAGGTGTCCGTTTCGGACACATAGCCCAAATAAACGCTACCGCAATAGCAGTTACCCAGATATGCAGCATCTGTTTTATGCTCTAAGGCATCTATGCGCCCGTCCAATGTTTCCATGTTTTCGTAAACTTCTGAAAACGTATTATTTACAGCCTGCATATTGCTGCTTTCTCTGGCTTTCATTTCCTGTACCAATGCCTTTAAGCTGGTAAAGCTAAACCACCTCATGCCAGCACCTCACTTATGCAAACAAGGCTTTTATTTCCTGCTGCGTAATTTCTGTAAGGTCTGCTGCTGTCAGTGCCGTTATTCCTTTTGTAGCTGTAAATTTGCCTGTTTTGTTATCATACGCAAGCCCTGTAATCACATTGCCTGCGCCCGTAACTGTTACGCTTAAATCGTCCAGCTGGATAAGTCCCGCTACTGCCTCGTTGATTGCTTTTGTTACGTCTGCGGTCTTTGCGTATGTTGTCAGTGCATTTGCAATGGCTGCCGTTACTTCCGTAGTCTTTGCATAACTGCTTAAGTCTACTTTCCAGTCTCCCACCTTTTCCAGTTTACCGTTAATTACCATGTATTCGCTGTAAAGGTTTCCTGCCTCTCCACTGGCACTTTTTTACCATGTAAATTTTCTTTTCTGCGTCGTCCGCTACTGTATCAATGTCTCCCGTGCTGTCTACCATTACACGGCTTAAGTGGTCTGTCCCTGCAATCGCTGTGGAAATAGCGGCGGCTACCTCTGTTGCGGTCATTCCGTCTTTAATTCCATAGCCTGCAAGCGTTGTAGCTGCGTCTGCTTTCCCGTTTATAAGGCTTTTCAAATCCTCTGTAAGATTTTCTACAGCTACCTTATCAAGTCCCCCCCCAGCGCCCCTATGTCGCCTTTTTCTGCATAGCGTTCTTTAATTTCCGCTACCAGAAATTTAAGGGTATCGTATGTAACTCTCTTAATTGCCATTGCTCTTATTTCTCCTATCCAAACAAATCCTTAATATCCTGCTCTCCTACTTCGTCGTCCGCAGTATCTGGCGTAACGCCGCCTGTGTATTCACTGGATAGGCTTAAGTGCATTTTAAGACACTCGTAAGATTTCCAGAATTGCTCTGATTTATCAGAGTATCCAAATTCTGCCTTGCAGTATAGCGTAATGGCTCTAATAATCAGTGCGTCTGTTTCTTCCAGTTTCTTTACGCCTACGTCCTGCAAATCCATTTTGCAGGCGGCTATGCAGTCGTTTATTTCTTCCGTGATTTTTTTACGCTTGTGCTGCTGATACGCAGCGCCGCCCGCATCTTTTCGGTTAATGTTGTGGCAGTTGCTGCCATAGCCTGCACCCTCTTTCTTACTCTGTTTCTTCCGCTACTCCTGCATTTACCAGAACTGCTGCACGTTCTCTGGTTACTGTGTAAGTATCTCCTGTATCCTTAATCTGGTTCAATTCCTTATCAAGAAAACGGTTCTTTGCTCTCACTTTTACCAGCCCTGCTGTTTTCTTTTCTTCCTCGGCTTTTGCTGCTGCCTTTCTCTCTTCCTCGGCTTTTGCTGCTGCCTCTGCCGCCTTTCTCTCTTCTTCGGCTTTTGCTGCTGCCTCTGCCGCCTTTCTCTCTTCTTCGGCTTTCGCTGCTGCTGCCTCTGCTGCTACCTTTTTTATCCTCTTCCGTAAGCTCGCTGTCGTCTGGTATATCTACCTCGACGGCTGCGCAGCGTGCAGCAATTTCTTTCTTTGTTCCTTCTGCATCTACGCCCAGCTGCTTTGCCAGTTCCTGCAAATCCTCTTTCTTATAGCTTTCCAGCTCTTTTGCGTCTAAGTATCCTTTCATGCTCTACCTCGCTTTCTTACACTGCTTTTACGCCCTTTTTAACTAAGATAATACCCGCAGCGTCAGCTACTTTGCCGTCCACTACCATTAAGCACTTATTCTTAATCTTGTTGTTGTCGTGGTCTGTCCACTTCACTACCTGCATTTCCATGTTGGTATTGATAACGTAATCAGAGAAATTCATAAATACTGCGATTACGTCGCCCTCGTTTGCGTCGTCCCAGCTCGGTAAAACGTCGTCCTCTACAGTTTCCACATTCTTACCCATAAAACGGTATGTTTCCTCTCCGTTCACGCCGTAGTTTGTGCGTCCGATAGGCTGCCCGTTCTTATCTTCCATGCCGTCAATGCCAGTATCAAAAGTGGACTGGTTCATAACAAAGCTGCCGTTTCTGTACTCCATTTTTCACTTTTGCCTTTTACCTTGTGCCAGCCGTTCCAGCTTGCATACTCTTCCGGTGTCAGAGTAATTACAGCTGTTACCCTGCTGTCTTTCAGAACGCCCAGCGGCTGCCCCTCGCCTGTACCGTTGAAAATGGCAATTTCGATAGCCTTTACCATTGCCTCTGTTGCCATAGGTACGAACAAATCAGTAAACATTTTCAATGTTACTACATTTGCTAAAATGCTCTGGGAAATTTTGCACTCCAAACCGTAATAATTGAAAGTTACGGAATTTTTAGCAGATGCTTTCTGGTCGTCGCTGCTCTTTGCCTCTGTAATCCAGTGTGCAGTAGGCTTTAAGTCTGCAATCGGAATGGAAACGCCGCCCTGTACGTTAATCTTACGCACCTTTGCATAAATGCTGCCGTAGCTTTCCAGTTTCTGGATAATTTCATTCATAATAGTTGTCGGAATTACAGCGCCGCTGTCTGCTGTGGTGGTGGTTTCAGCTGCTCTGTACTCTGCCGGAATAGCAACGCCTCTGCATACATAATTCATAAACGCTTTTCTGTATGCCGTAGTGTCGTATTTGTCCTCTGGTTCTCCTGCTCCTGCGCCGCCTGCTCCCTTGAAATTTCTAGCAGCGTGGTATCTGCTCCCGCTCCACCTGTTGGCTCTCCTGCTGCAATTCTTTCAAGCAGCTTTTTACGTTTCTCTGCCGCTGCCAGTAAAGCGGTACGCTCTTCCTGTAAGTCTGTTACCTCTGTTTCCAGTTTTGTAATTTCCTCGTCCGTAAGCTCTGCCGCTCTGGTGTTAAGCTCTTCTTTGATTTCGGCTAATCTTGCCTCAATTTCCTTTAATCTCATAGTCTGTGTTCTCCTTTTTTCGTTTTGATTTTTATAAGCTCGCCTTAATCTTTAGTATTGCTGCCCGCCTCTTAAGCAACTCCTGCCGCTCCCGCTCATAACTCCTACTCGCAAAAGCACGGGCGCTTATTTCAGTATCGTTATTTGCCGGAATACTCACGGCTGATACGTCATAAACCTTTTTGATTTTCAAAATTGTTCTTGTATGTGTTTCTCTGTCGTAACTTTCCTCTGCCACTGTAAACGCCCATGACATTTTAGTAATCATTCCTGCGTTTATGTCCTGATACAGTCCACGAGCTAAGTCTGTCCGGCTTAAGTCTGCTGCCACAAAAAGCCCCTTTGCGTCCGGCTCTAAAATCAGCGTATTATTTGACTGTCTGGCAAATACTCTACCCTCATGGTCGTACTGCATAATAACGTCGCTCATGTCTGCGCTGTCTAATGCGTGTGCGTCTATTCTTTCGTAAATCTTTGTGCCGTCCTCAAACTCATATAAAAGGTATGGCGCATTAAATGTAGTGGCGTAGCCCTCTACGTAGCACTCCGACTGTATACGCTTTTCGCCGGAACTCTGCGCTACCAGAGGTGCTACCAGCGTTCTATATTCCCGTTCTTTCTTAACTGGCATTATTTACACCCTCTTTCTCTTTCTGTCCGTTCTGCGGCTCTTCTCCTGCTGCTGGTTCTGTCTGCTGTTGTACTTGCTGTATGATAACTGGCTGCTCACTTCCTTTGTTCAGCTCGCTTACCTCTGTATATTCCTTTCGGATATAATACTTTTCCCCGTCCTCAACGTGTGCCATGTTCCATATATCCATCACGCCGTTTCTGTTCAGTAACGCACGGTCAAAAAGCTGTGTGCTTACGCTTAACTTTGTGGCGTTGCTGGCGTATTGCAGGCGATTTGCAGAAAAGAAAATAGCATTGCCGCAGGCTCTTTCTCTCTCTGTAAAGCTCATATTTGTCATAACAAGCGATAGTTGTATTGCAAACGGTTCTATTTTTCCCTCGTAGTAGGCGTTCCACGTATTTTCATCAAATTTATTTTGCAGAATGTCCATATTTGTACCAAAATGCGTACATACATTTTCTTGTATGTGCTGCATCTGCAATGCGTTTGGTGTGTACGGTTTACTTTCTACCTGTTTCAGCTCACTAAACTTGTTATCATAAATAATCATGCCGCTATCGTTGTCTGCGCTTAAGTTGTCCTCTGTAAAGCGTTTCCGTTCTTTCTTTATATCATCTGGTTTCAGCATATTTGCCACCTTTGCCAGAAAACGGATATTTGCCGAATTTTTTACAGCGTTTATAATTCCCTCATTCTGCGTATGTATCAGCTGCATAGTTGGTGCAAGCGTGCTGTTGTCCTCTCCAAAAAGGTCGTCTTTATATTCAAAGTCTGTCATAATGCCTACACGCTCAAACTCAATAGCTCCATAGCTGCCATTTGCAAACAGATACCGTAAATATAACTGCCCCTCACTCTCTACCACCTCGCAGCGTTCAGCCCGCAGTGGATACCAGCCACACAAGCGCCCGTATTCGTCCTCGATAGGTATAATAAAAGCGGTGTGTTCCACCGCTACATACGTTGCCAGACGCTTTATAAATTTTGTTGTATCCATGAAGTAGTTGGGCTTATGCTGTAGTGTCTTTTCCAGTGACTTAAGAGCGCTGCCCTCTATCTCCGGCTTTAGCTTGCTGCAATGTGTAGCAAAATTATTTATAGCCGTTCTGGTTAAATCCATTTCATACACGCCGCCGCTAAAGCTGGTAAACGTCGGGCTGTATCCGTTCAGCATTTTGAAATAATTACCTATGGCTTTTAATTCTTTGCCATGAAAAAGATAGTCTAAAAATTTCATGCCGTTTACACTCCTTTCTATGCGGCATTTTTAAGCAGCTCGCCGCACTCTTCCCAGTATTTCTGCCGCACGGTCATTGCATCTATGACAGATACAAAGCCGTCGATATGCGCCCGCTGCTCGATTTTTATAGGTCTGAATTTTCTTGTCTCCATGTTGTGCTTAAGCGCAACATTTAAGAAATGCGTCTTTAGTAAATTGTTGTCGGCAATCTTAAAATCGCCGTCTTTTATGATGCCCTCAAACTCCCGTATAACTGGTGTAAGGTTCTCGCCTTGGTAAACGTCGTCCATGTGAAAACCATAATTTGCCATATCGGTAATAAGGTACTGGGCGCTGTATCTGTCGTATCCGATTTTCAACGGTCGTATGCCGTAATCTTCCAGCAGCATAGTAAACCAGCCGTAAACGTCGTGGTAATCTACGTAATTCTCGCCGCTTAAGGTTATCAGCCCCTTTTTTCAACGAATATGTCATACGGCACGCCGTCCGTAGCCTGTAAGTATTCCAGTCTGCCCCGTGGCATAAAGAACTGTGTAAACGCATACAGTGTACCGTCTTTCTGAATAACCACACTGGCTGCTGTTAAGTCCGTTGTCTGGCTTAAGTCGATACCGCCCACTGCGTAGCAGTCCCTAAAGTCCTCTAAGGTCTTTTCTACTCCGGCGTTCTCTACTGTCTGATATTCCAGCCATGCAATAGAGCTGTTCTGCTTGATATTGCAATACTTTGTAAGGAACTCTGCTTTTTTACTTAAGCTGCCCTCTGCTACTGCTATCTCGTCCATAAAGAAACTTTCTTTTACGGATACGCCCATGTTAGGGTTAGCCTTTTTCAGTTCGTCTATGTCGTTCCACTTCTCCACATCATCAATCATGTAAAGGAATGGTAATAGCCTGCGCTCTTTGCTGTTTCCTTTCAAGAAACTTGTGCTACGTTTCATTAGTTCATCATAAATACTGTCGTTGATATATCCGGCAGTGCTTATGCTCAATATCATAGGTTGAGTACGTGCGCCTAAAGCGGATTTCATAACCTCATACTGCTTTAGTCCAGCGTCCCCGCTCCATGCTGCCATTTCATCACATACCACAAGCTGCGGGTTAAATCCGTCTGACTTCTTGGCATTAAAAGCAATCGGTTTTATTACCGTGTTGCTCTCCGCAATATAAATATCGCTGCGCCGTTTCTTTGCCAGCTCCGCTAACTCGTCCTCTGCCTGTACCATTTGATAAAATCCGTCATACACCAGCGCCGCTTGGTCTAATTTCGGCGCTAAGCAGTATATTTCTTGTCCATACTCCGGCTCTAAGTACGCCATATATGCAATAATCGCAGATGCAAATAAACTTTTTCCCGTTTTTTACTGCCAATTACAATAAAATTTCACGGAAAATTACGTATTTTTTCTGCGTCCTGTATGCCAAAAATTAACAGAAACTATGGCTTTCTGCCATAGCTCCAACTTGATTAAATCATTACGTCCTTTGCTGTGGTGGCAAAAGTTCTCTATGAACCGTATAGCCTTATTCGCAGCCTTTGCATTAAAAAAATTCACTCCTGC
>ENA-OQES01000226-OQES01000226.1-human-gut-metagenome-genome-assembly--contig:-NODE-226-length-24793-cov-6.316671_pt1 | contig 24793 bp, 30 predicted proteins | sample MGYA00242798_ERZ504641 | MGnify/ENA primary metagenome ERZ504641 (study PRJEB26092, sample SAMD00036327) | human gut metagenome | host: Homo sapiens | study: EMG produced TPA metagenomics assembly of...
TGGTATAAAGTGGGATTGCCATCGCTCAACGGATAAAAGCTACCCTGGGGATAACAGGCTTATCACTCCCAAGAGTTCACATCGACGGAGTGGTTTGGCACCTCGATGTCGGCTCATCGCATCCTGGGGCTGAAGTAGGTCCCAAGGGTTGGGCTGTTCGCCCATTAAAGCGGTACGCGAGCTGGGTTCAGAACGTCGTGAGACAGTTCGGTCCCTATCCGGCGTGGGCGTAAGATATTTGAGAGGAGCTGTCCTTAGTACGAGAGGACCGGGATGGACTGGCCGCTGGTGTATCTGTTGTCTTACCAAAGGCATAGCAGAGTAGCCAAGCCGGGAAGGGATAAACGCTGAAGGCATCTAAGCGTGAAGCCCCCCTCAAGATGAGATATCTCATAACGTCAAGTTAGTAAGACCCCTTGAAGACGACGAGGTAGATAGGGCAGAGGTGGAAGTGTGGTAACACATGGAGCTGACTGTTACTAATAGGTCGAGGGCATAACCAAAGCAGTGATAGGTTTGGATGATGATGTTGGTTTTGACTGTATGTAGTTTTGAAGGTACATAGCCTTCTGAAAATTGAAGAATGGCCCAGTGGCTCAGTTGGTTAGAGCGCCGCCCTGTCACGGCGGAGGTCGAGAGTTCGAGTCTCTTCTGGGTCGTTATGTGGGATCTTAGCTCAGCTGGGAGAGCATCTGCCTTACAAGCAGAGGGTCACAGGTTCGAGCCCTGTAGGTCCCACTTAACATGGATGGATTCCCGAGTGGCCAAAGGGGACAGACTGTAAATCTGCTGCAAATTGCTTCGGTGGTTCGAATCCACCTCCATCCATTAACCGAAAGGTTATAAGCCGATGTGGCTCAATTGGCAGAGCAGCTGATTTGTAATCAGCAGGTTATCGGTTCGAGTCCGATCATCGGCTTTTCTCTTTTGGGAAATTAATTTAATATCGCGGGATGGAGCAGTCTGGAAGCTCGTCGGGCTCATAACCCGAAGGTCGCAGGTTCAAATCCTGCTCCCGCAACTCAGACTTTTATAGTCTATGCCCAGATAGCTCAGTTGGTAGAGCAGAGGACTGAAAATCCTCGTGTCACTGGTTCGATTCCGGTTCTGGGCATTTTTGATTTTATGTAAACGGAAAGACTGCGTATACCGCAGTCTTTTTTCTATATTTTATTATTAGAGAAAGAGCTCTAATGCAGAAGAGTAACTGTAGATTTATGATTTGATGATAGGGAGAGATTGATTTGGCAAGCATTGGAGATGTAGCAAAATTAGCTGGAGTATCAAGAAGCACTGTTTCACTTGTATGTAATAATAAAGGATATGTATCTGACGAAACAAGGTAAAAAAATTGAAAAAGCAATGAAGGAATTAAATTATATTCCAAGCGAGCTTGGCCGTAATCTGAAGATGCCAAAAATCAGGAATTGTAGGAATTATTGTTCCAGATATCGCACATCCCTTTTTCAGTACGTTTATTAAATACGCAGAGAAAGAACTGTATTCCAGAGGGTATAAGGCACTGGTTTGTGGAACAGCTGGGCGTGAAGATGTAGAAGAAGCTTACCTACAGATGTTGGATCGTAGAACTATGGATGGCGTGATTATGGGAGCTCATTCACTGAAGAAGGAGAGATATCTTAAGATTGACAGACCAATCGTAACAATTGATTGTTATTTGGCAGATTATATTCCGACTGTTCATGTAGACAAGAGACAGGTTGCAGAGAAAGCAGCGTCGCTTTTTCTGGAGAAGAACAGAAAGAAAGTCGTACAGCTTGTAAGTTCTCATACGATTAAGAACTATGAGGATGAAAAGGAGAAGGTATTCCGCGAAATACTTCAGAAGAAAGGTTGTGAAGTTGTAGATATTTCTGTGGGATATAATACATTTACTACTGAAAAGTATCAGGATGCTGCAGCTCGTGCATTTGAGACATGTAATGATATGGATGGAATTCTTGGTGTTGATATGGCTGCAGCTGCCTGTATGAGAGAAGCGCAGTTACGAGGAAGAAAAGTTCCAGAGGATCTCAGCATAGTTGCGATTGATGGAACGTATATTACAAAAATCGGACCAGAAATTCTGACTGCGATTGTTCAGCCAATTGAAGAAATGGCTCAAAAATTAGTGTCCATGATCATCTCGCAAATTGAAGGGAAAAAAAATTGAAGAAGTTGAATCTATTTTTGGCGTGACAGTCCAAAGTGGTGAAACATGTTAAATTACATGTTACTTTTTACCAAATATCACGACTTTAATTTGTTGAAAAATACAGAAAACAAAAAGAATTGATTAAATTCATTGACAGCAAAATGGTAATGATTTATTATAATCAACAGATATCGAAACGATTCGATAAACAGAAATAACAGTGGCCGATAGGAAATATTCCAAGGCCACTATGAAAAAACAAACATATCGAATCGATTTGATAAAAACGATATATGTTATAATAGCACAAATAGGAGGTAATGAGAGATGAAAAAAGATCCTGTAAAGACAGCGCAGGAAATTCTGAAAGCATTTGGCGGAAAAGAAAATGTAATCGGTGCGACACATTGTGCAACCAGGCTTCGCGTGGAAGTAAAGGATGCATCTGTTATTGATGAAGAGGGGATGAAAGAGATTCAGGGAGTAGCAGGTTATTTCTCAAAGAGTGGCCAGCATCAGGTGATTCTTGGAACTGGATTTGTGAATAAAGTTTGTGCTGAGTTTCAGAAAATGGCAGGAGTGACAGCTGGAGATGCTGAAGTAACAGAAAATGAGGAGAAGGAAAAATTATCTTTCCAGAGTGCAACAAAGATGATTTCTGATATTTTTATTCCTATCATTCCGGTACTTCTTGCAACAGGTATTCTGATGGGAGTAAGAAGTCTTCTTGTAAATGGATTTGGAATTGAGTTATCACCATCTTTTGATACAGTATTTTCTGTATTAACAGATACAGCATACACATTTATCCCAGTATTAGTTGCATGGTCTGCATGCAAGAAGTTCGGTGGTTCACCAATCCTTGGTATTGTACTTGGACTGATGCTTGTATCACCAACTCTTCCGAATAAATGGGATGTGGTAAACGGAGTTACTGATCCGTTAAGTTTTGTCTTTGGACCGTTGCATTTAAATATTACAGGTTATCAGAGTTCTGTAATTCCTGCATTATTCATGGGATTCTTTGCAGCAAAACTGGAGAAGAAGTTACATCAGGTGATTCCGGATATCTTAGACATGCTGCTTGTACCATTCCTTACTTTACTTATTTCACTTTTGGCAGGACTCTTTGTTGTAGGACCGGTTCTTTCAGGAATTGAAAAAGGAATGACAGATCTGATCCTTATGATGCTGAAACTTCCATTTGGAATTGGAGGAATCGCTTATGGAGGACTGATTCAGATTCTCTGTTCTGTAGGTATGCATCATACAGTAACACCAATTATTGTAAGTATTTTTACAGAGACTGGTGTAGATTATATTAACCCAATGGGATCTGCAGCAATCGCAGGACAGCTTGGAGCAGGACTTGCAATTGTCATGATGCAGAAGAATAAGCAGAAGAGAGCTAATATGATTCCAGCCCTGATCCCGGCATTATTCGGAATTTCCGAACCTGTTATGTATGGTCTTACATTCCCAAGACTTAAGCCATTCTTCATGGGATGTCTTGGAGGTGCTGTAGGTGGTGGATTCGCAGCAATCGTTGGTTTGTGTGCAAAGGGAACCGGAGCGTCTATGATCCCTGGTATGCTGCTTTACCTTCAGGGAGGAATGATTGAGTATATTATTGTATTACTGCTTTCTGTAGGAGTTGCATTTGCAGGCACATGGCTGATTATGAAGAAGAATCCAGAAACAGTATAAAGGAGTAAATTTATGTTTCAGTATGATTTTTCAAATCATCAGAACCGGCATATTCGAATTACGGATATGCCGGCTGAATATTTTCAACGGATACAGGAGACAACCAGGAAAGATCCGTATTATCCGGTATGGCACATTGCACCGAAATGCGGTCTGATGAATGATCCGAATGGGCTGTGTGAGATTAATGGGATACATCATATTTTTTTACCAATGGTTTCCGGCCGGACCGGTACATGGGTTGAAACACTGGTATCATTTGACAACAAAAGATTTTATTTATTATGAAGATCATGGCGTGGCAATGTACCCGGATACAGAATCAGACTCTTACGGGTGTTATACAGGTATGGCATTAAAAGAGGGAGAAAAAGTACATGTTTTCTATACAGGAATTGAAAATGAAGAGATGATCCCATGTACCTGTTATGCCAGATTTGATGGTGAGAAACTGACAGACCGGAAAAAGATTGTAGAAATGGATCCGGATCAGACGACAATGAATTACCGTGATCCATATGTCTGGAAAAGGGACAGTGAATACTGGATGCTGACAGGAGCAGAAAGTAAAGAACATGAAGGAATTCTGATGTTGTACAGAGGTAAGCAGGCAGATTCATATGAGTACGCCGGAAGAGTGAGATTACTTCGGAATGGACAGGAAGCAATGTTAGGTTACATGTTGGAATGTCCAAATTATTATGAAGAGAATCAAAAATGGAGTGCTGTTTTGTTCTCCGATGGGAATTTCAAGTGAGAATAAATATGATTATAAAAATGTGTTCTCCGTAGTTTACATGATAGGAAAACCATTGGATACAGAACGAAAAGAATTTCATTTTTCAGAAATGTATGAACTTGATAAGGGATTTGATTTCTATGCGCCTCAATCGTATGAGGATGAAAAACATCGAAGAATCTTATTTGGATGGCTTGGAAATTCAAAGAGCGAGTATCCAACAGATAAGAATAATTGGGCTCACATGTTAACACTCCCGAGAGAAATTCGGATCGAGGAAGAAAGGTTGATCCAACAGCCGGTAGAAGAGCTAAAGCAACTTCGTGCAAATGAAAAAAGTATTACAGAGTATACAAAGATTGAAGAATGTTCCTTTGAGCTTGAAGGAAATACAGAAGGTGCATTTTCTATAGAGATAGGAAATAAAGACGGTAACAGTTTGACTTTCAGTGCAGATGGGGAAGAATATTGTCTGAACAGAAGTGATATGACAGAAGTGTATGCGGAGAAGTTTGGAACGATCCGTTATGCAAAACAGTTAGAGAAGAAACAGACTGTCCGGGTTATGGTAGATCGTTCTAGCATCGAAATTTTCTGTGATCATGGGAAAACGGTATTCACTTCGAGAATGTTTATAGATCATGTTTCTTATGTAAAGGTGAAAAATCTGAGTGGAAAGTTCTATGATTTGAGAAAATAAGATTGTGTCTCGCCATTTAGAATCGCCTGTAGCGATGTGGCGAGATGCATTTAAATATTAAATTTAAAATCTGAAAAAAGTGCTTGCATTTATATAAGACTTATGATATTATAACTTCTGCGAGTGTTTAAGGGCGTGTAGCTCAGGTGGTAGAGCACTTGACTTTTAATCAAGTTGTCCGGGGTTCGAATCCCCGCACGCTCACTGAAAGAAAGCAGTAATCTATTATGATTACTGCTTTTAACTTTATATAAATAAAATATGGCACCAGGAGAATCTATCATTATTCAGATAGGTTCTTTTTACAAATAAGAGGTTATTATGGAATATTTATATGAAAAATTAACTGCATATGGAAATTCAGATTATTATGCATTTCATATGCCTGGACATAAGCGTAACATGGAGCTCATGAGAGCCAGGTTACCATATAATATTGATATAACAGAGATAGATGGATTTGATGATCTTCATCATGCAGAAGAACTGTTGAAAGAATTACAGGAGAATGCAGCCAGAGTATTTCATGCGGAAGAGACGCATTATCTGGTTAATGGGAGTACAGTCGGACTTTTGAGTGCAGTGATGGGATGTACGGAGCGTGGTGGTAGAATCTTGATGGCAAGAAATTGTCATAAATCGGTATACAATGCGGTATATATAAATGAATTACGCCCAGTATATATTTATCCGGAGTTTTCGGAAGAGACAGATCTTAATGGTGAGATCCATGTAGACCAGGTAAAGAAGTTACTTGAAGAATATGAAGATATTCAGGCGGTTGTCATTGTTTCACCGACTTATGAAGGAGTCGTGTCGGATATTGAAGCAATTGCGGAAATCGTGCATGAATATAAGATTCCGCTGATCGTCGATGAAGCGCATGCTGCACATTTTGGATTTCATTCATATTTTCCGCAAAATGCGAATACACGGGGGGCTGATGTGGTGATTCACAGTCTCCATAAGACACTTCCGTCTTTAACTCAGACAGCATTGCTTCATATGAATGGGAGGTATGCTGATCGTGAAAAGATAAGAAATTATTTGCATATGCTTCAATCCAGCAGTCCTTCTTATATTTTAATGGCATCCATTGATGAGTGTGTCCGGGCAATGGATGAGCGCAGGGAAGAAATCATGGATACTTATGTTGAGCGTTTGCAGCATACAAGAGAGAGACTGAAGCAGTTAAAGAATATAAAATTAATTGAGACAGAACATTTTGACCGGTCAAAGATAGTATTATCTGTAAAAAATCTTAAGAATACAGATGGGGAAGTTTTGAATGGAAAACGATTTCAGGAAATGCTGAGATCTTATCATTTGGAGATGGAGATGGCTTCCGGGTCTTATGTGATTGCTATGACAGGACCGGGAGATACACAAGAAGGAATGGACAGATTGGTTCAGGCAGTGATGGAGATTGATAAAAATATTCTGTGCGAAGAGCTTTCAGGGAATGATGAGGATCATACTATCAAAAAATATTTCTTATGAAATAGTTCCATTAGAACAAGCATATTCTTCCTTTGAAGCAGGGAGAATGGAAGGCGAGAGTGTGAAATGGAATGAGGCATCAGGAAGAATCTCATTGGAATATGTCTATCTTTATCCACCGGGAATCCCAATGATTGTTCCCGGAGAGAGAATTACTTCTACTATTGTGCAAAAGATGGTAAAATATAAAGAGATGGGTTTTTCCATTGAAGGACTAAGCCAGGAGAATTGTTTATTAGTTGCGGGGAATCCAGAATAAAGAACCGACAGGCTGGAAGTTGAGAATACGAATCCAGATGCATGTTTAAGAGCAGGAGAAAAAGTATGGGTAAAATATTTTATATTATGGGGAAAAGCGCTTCCGGGAAGGATACGATTTACAAAGAATTGATGGAAAAGATGCCAAAATTTCATTCAATCGTTCCATATACAACACGTCCAATGCGTGAGGGTGAGAAGGACGGAGTGGAATATTTCTTTGTCGATCAGGAACGATTTGATGAGATGATGGACGAGGAGAAAATCATCGAGTTTCGTTCTTACAATACAAAGTGTGGAATCTGGACTTATTTTACGGCAGATGATGGACAGATTGAATTGTGGCAGTATGATTATCTTGTGATCGGAACAATTGAGTCATATTATGCATTGAAAGAATATTTTGGTGATGATGTTATGGTTCCATTATATATAGAAGTAGAAGATGGATTAAGACTGTCGAGGGCGTTAGAAAGAGAACGGGCACAGACGAAACCGCAGTATGCAGAACTGTGCAGAAGATTTCTTGCAGATGCAGAAGATTTCTCGGAGGAGAATCTGGAAAGGGCGGGAATCAAGCGGAGATTTCAAAATATTGATAAGGAAACTTGTATGGAAGAAATTTTGCGAGAAATAAACGTGAATTTATGATATACTTAAATGGTAGTTCATAGTTTTGTAAGAAAATGATGTTAAAATTATGAATATACTATTGTTAGGTGGATAATTGTGAGAATATTATCCGCTAAAGATGAAATAAGATACACGGCAGGTGATAGAAATGAGTAGTTTTAAAGATGTAGTAGGGCACAAAAACATAATCAAGTATATTTCGAGCGCAGTTCAGGCTGATGCAGTATCGCATGCATATATTCTGAATGGCGAAAGAGGATCTGGAAAGCGGCTTCTTGCGAATCTTTTTGCTATGAGCCTGCAGTGCCAGAATCGTGCGGAAGACGGAGAGGCATGTGGAAAATGTCAGTCTTGTAAACAGGCACAGAGCGGCAATCAGCCGGATATTATTAAGGTGACACATGAGAAACCGAATACGATCAGTGTTGATGATATTCGTACACAGGTTAATAATGATATCGTGATCAAGCCGTACAGCAGCAAGTATAAGATTTATATTATTCCAGAGGCAGACTTAATGAGTGCCCAGGCACAGAATGCATTGCTTAAGACAATTGAGGAGCCACCGGAATATGCGGTGATCATGCTTCTGACAGAGAATGCAGAGGCTTTACTGCCAACGATTCGTTCCAGATGCGTTATGATGAAACTTCGTAATATTAAAGATCAGCTCGTAAAGAAATATCTGATGGAGCAGATGGAGATTCCTGATTATAAAGCAGATGTCTGTGTAGCATTTGCTCAGGGAAATATGGGAAAAGCGATTATGCTTGCGACATCAGAATATTTCAATGAGATTAAGGAAGAAGTTGTACATTTACTTAGAAATATTGATGAGATGAATGTTTCAGAACTGATGGATGCAGTGGAAAAAATGTATGACATATAAGATGGAGATTAACGACTATCTGGATATGATCGCAATCTGGTACAGAGATGTATTAATTTATAAGGCAACTAAGAATGTAGACAGAGTAGTATTTTCTGATCAGCTGAGATATATCAAGGCGCGTGCAAGTAAGAGTTCTTATGAAGGAATTGAGAATATTTTGGACGCAATTGAAAAGGCGAAAGCCAGACTGAAAGCAAATGTTAATTTTGAACTGACAATGGAACTGCTCTTGCTTACAATAAAGGAGAATTAGATACATGACAAAAGTAATAGGAGTAAGATTCCGAACAGCGGGAAAGATTTATTTCTTTTCCCCGGGAGAGTTTGAAATCAAACAGGGGGATCACGTAATCGTGGAGACAGCACGGGGAATCGAGTACGGACGTGTTGTCAGTGCACCAAAAGAGGTGGACGATGATTCAGTGGTTCAGCCTTTGAAGTCTGTGATTCGTATTGCAACAGAGCAGGACGAGAAGACGGTAGAGAAGAATCGTCAGAAAGAGAAAGAGGCTTTTAAGATTTGTCAGGAGAAGATCCGCAAGCATGGACTGGATATGAAACTGATTGAAGCGGAATATACTTTTGATAATAATAAAGTCCTGTTTTATTTTACAGCGGACGGACGTATTGATTTTCGTGAACTTGTAAAGGATCTGGCAGCTGTGTTCAGAACAAGAATTGAGCTTCGTCAGATTGGGGTCAGAGATGAGACGAAGATCCGCGGAGGAATTGGTATCTGTGGACGTCCATTATGCTGCAGCACATATCTGACAGAGTTTGCAGCGGTATCAATCAAGATGGCAAAGGAACAGAACCTGTCTCTGAATCCGACAAAGATTTCAGGGGTCTGCGGAAGATTGATGTGTTGTCTGACGAATGAGGAAGAGACTTATGAAGTGCTTAACAGTCAGTTACCTTCTGTTGGAGATAATGTGACAACAAGTGATGGATTGACCGGAACAGTACATTCTTTGAGTGTACTTCGCAGACTTGTGAAAGTTATTGTTAATCTGGAGAATGACGAGAAAGAGATTCGCGAGTATAAAGCGGATGATCTGAAATTCCGTCCGAGAAGAAAGAAACAGAAAGTATCGAAAGAAGAGCAGAAGAAACTTGCTGCACTTGAGCGGATGGAGAAGAAAGAGGGAGCTTCGAAGTTAGATGACAAATAATCTGAGACCAGGCGAACGTTTGGATGATCTGCAGCTTGGAGGATTAGAATTGATCCAGAATCCTTCAAAATTCTGTTTTGGAGTGGATGCAGTATTTCTCTCTGATTTTGCAAAAGTAAAGCCGGGAGAGACCGTGCTTGATATGGGAACCGGGAATGGAATCATCCCGGTTCTACTTGCAGGAAAGACGAAAGGAAAGCATTTTACAGGGCTTGAGATACAGGCTGAGACTGCAGAAATGGCAAGACGCAGTGTTGCACATAACCATCTGGAAGACAGAATTAGCATTGTAACCGGAGATATTAAAGAGGCGGCAGAACGATTTAAGCCGGCCTTTTTTGATGTGATCACAACGAATCCGCCTTATATGTTAGCGGATCATGGACTTCGGAATCCAGATGACAGTAAGGCAATTGCACGGCATGAAGTGTTGTGTACATTAGATGATATTTTAAGAGAAAGTATGCGGCTTCTTCAGGATAAAGGCAGATTTTATATGATCCACAGACCGTTCCGGCTGACAGAGATTTTGACGAAGATGCATGAATATAAGATTGAACCGAAACGGATTCAGTTTATTCATCCGTATATAGATAAAGAACCGACAATGGTTCTGGTGGAAGGAATGCGTGGGGCAAAACCTAGAGTGACAATAGAGCCACCAATCATTATGTATGCGAAGGATGGGACTTTACTGCAGAAGAACGGAAATAATTCTGAAAAACAAAGGTAACTGAACAGTTACAAAGTCATGGGAGATGAAGATGGCAGGAACATTATATTTGGTAGCAACACCGATTGGAAATCTGGAAGATATGACATTTCGTGCGATCAGAACATTGAAAGAGGTGGATCTGATCGCAGCAGAAGATACAAGGAACAGTATTAAGCTGTTAAATCATTTCGAAATACAGACACCAATGACAAGTTATCATGAATATAACAAGTTTGATAAAGGTCGTAAACTGGTGGAGAAGCTGGAAGAAGGACTGGATATTGCGGTGATCACAGATGCAGGTACACCTGGGATCTCTGATCCGGGAGAAGAACTGGTGAAAATGTGTTATGAAACAGGGATTCGAGTAACTTCTGTTCCGGGACCGGCGGCATGTGTTACAGCGCTTACAATGTCAGGACTTCCGACAAGAAGATTTGCATTTGAGGCATTTCTTCCGACAGATAAGAAAGAGCGGGAAGAAGTTTTAAAAGAGATGGCTGCTGAGACAAGAACGATCGTAATGTATGAAGCACCGCATCGTCTGGTAAAGACTTTGAAACTTCTTTCAGAGCGTCTGGGAGATCGAAAAGTAACGGTTTGCAGAGAACTGACCAAAAGGCATGAGACAGCATTTCAATCAACACTTGAAGGAGCAGTAGCTTATTATGAGGCGAATGATCCGAAGGGAGAGTGCGTGATTGTAATTGCAGGGAGAAGCCGGGAAGAAATCCGTCAGGAAGAAAAAGCGCGCTGGGAAGATATGAGCATCGAAGATCATATGGAGCATTATATTTCTCAGGGGCTCGATCGCAAAGAAGCAATGAAAAAGGTCGCGAAAGACCGCGGCGTTCAGAAGCGAGAAATTTATAATTACCTGGAGAAGCAAAAATCATAAGAAGTATGTTTTGAGAGTTGTCTGGGTAAAAAATGAGAGGACAGCTTAAATGCTGTCCTCAATTACTTTACCGTCTTTCATAAAGATGATACGAGAATTCAGGGAAACGGCTTCTTCGTAGTTATTTGTGACATAAAGAACCGTGATTCCAAGCTCTTTGTTAATCTTGAGAATATCATGGATCATATCTTTCCGAAGATCATCATTCTGATGAGCAAAATCTTCATCTACAAGTAGAACTTTTGGATGGCAGACAATAGCCCGACCGAGTGCAACACGCTGGCGCTCAGAATCAGAAATAGAACGGATCTTTTTCGTAAGAATGTCTGAAATTCCAAGAAAAGCGGCAGCAGTCTTTACGCGGGTATTGATAACTGTACGCGGAAGATCACGAAGCTTCAGTCCAAGTGCCATATTATCATATACATTCATGTACTTGTAGAGAGCGTAATTCTGAAATGCCATGGCAAGCTTCCGATCGCGTGGAAGAATGTCATTTAAAAAGGTATTATCAAGATAGATCTTTCCGGAAGTAATATCTTCCAGGCCGCCAATCATACGTAAAATTGTAGATTTTCCGCATCCGCTTGGTCCGTGGAATACAACAAATTCACCGTCCTCGATCGAGAGGCTGACATCGTCCACAGATACGAATCCGTTCGGATATACATTTTTTCAAATGTTCAAATATTAAGCTGGCCATACACAACGCCTCCTGTATCTTATATAGTTGTATTTTATCACAAATAAAGAGGGGATGCATTACTGTTTGGAAACAAATTTGAGAGATGTATAAATAAGGAAGCCGATGCATAAAATTAGAGAAATAACTGTCGGAGTCTGCTATGTTGATTCAATTTTGGAAAAGGCGGAAGAAGCAGTGTGTAAGTATTGTATGTAGTATCAGTATTCTTTTCAGTTCTATTTTCTTTTTAAACGGTTGTGAAGCAACATTTTTTAGAAGAAAAAATGAGCAGTAAAGAAGCGGAGAATGAAAGATTTACATCGTTTACAGAAAAATTGTTTTGCAAAGAGGTGGCTGCAAGCCAGATCAGTCTGCACTATACATTAAAAGAGCCAGAAGCATATGGGATTGATAAAGCGGATACAGCATATGGAACGATACAGACAGACAGTACTCAGATTAAGACAGCAGCGGAGAATATACAGCAGGCATTGTATACATTTTCTTATGAAAAATTGAGTGTTAAAAAATAGAATTACATACGATCTGTTAAAGCAATATCTGAGAAGTTTGAGAGAAGAAGCGGATTATCTGTATTATGAAGAACCGTTAAATACAGTCAACGGAGTACAGACGCAGATTCCAATTGTATTATCTGAATATCAGTTTTATAACAGGACAGATGTGGAAGCGTATCTGGATGTTTTAAGTGAGACAAGTGATTATTTTCAACAAATCATTGCATTTGAAAGAGAAAAAGCAGACAAAGGATTGTTTTTGTCAGATGAAATGGCGGATCAGGTGTTAGAACAATGTAATGCATTTCTTGCAATGGGAAATGGAAATTATCTGTACTCGACATTTGTGTCCAGAATTGGTGAATTACAGGAACTGTCTGAAAAAGAAAAGAGTGATTATATTCAGCAGAACGCCAGGCAGATGGAAGAGCAGGTTTATCCGGCGTATGAGGATTTGATACAGGCGGTTGAGGAATTGAAAGGGAAGGGAACGAATGAAAAGGGATTGTGTTATTTTCCGGAAGGGAGAAAATACTACGAATGGTATATACAGCAGAGTGTAGGAGTGACAGACACGATTCAAGAGCTTGAGCAACTAGCACGTAGACAAATTTCAGAAGATATTACCGGTATGGAAGAAGCAGTCAACGAAGCGAAGCAGGCAGCAACAATATTGGAAGAGGGGAAAGCAGAAAGAATTTTAGAAAAGTTAAAAAAAGGGATAGGGACTGCGTTTCTTGAGATTCCGAAAACTTCTCTGCGGATAAAATATGTACCGGAGGAAATGCAGGAACATTTAAGTCCCGCATTTTATATGATACCGGCAATTGACTATACAGAAGAAAATGTAATTTATGTAAACCAAATACAGATGCGAGATGATTTGGCACTGTTTACAACGTTGGCACATGAGGGGTATCCGGGACATCTGTACCAGACAATATTTTTTGAAAGCACGAATCCTGATCCCATCAGGAGTATTTTAAATTTTGGCGGATATGTAGAAGGCTGGGCAACTTATGCGGAGATGTGCAGCTATTATCTGATGCCGCTATCTAAGACTCAGGCAGCAATTCTTCAGAAGAACAGTTCAGTGATTCTTGCACTTTATGCATTGGCAGATATGGGAATCCATTACGAAGGATGGAGCAGAATGGATACAGTAGAATTTTATGCGAGATATGGAATTAAAGATGCTGAAACGGTTGATGAAATCTATAATCTGATTCTGGGATCGCCGGGAAATTATTTGAAATATTATATCGGATATATAAAATTTCTGGAGTTGAAAAAGGAATGGATAAAATCTGGAAATCAATCCCAGAAAGAATTCCATAAAGCTGTGCTGAGTGTGGGTCCGGCGCCTTTTGAAATTGTAGGAAAATATTTTTTCTCTGTGATTCATTCTGTGTTATAATATCCACAGGCACAAAATAATAAGAGGCGGTGTCTCAAGAAAAGAGTCACTGCTTTTTCATTTATTATAGAGAAACTATTTAGAAAGACAGGAGGACGTGAAAAATGAAATTAATGATTGCATCTGACATCCATGGCTCAGCATTTTATTGTGAACAGATGATTGAGGCTTATAAAAGAGAAGGCGCAGACAAATTATTATTATTAGGGGATATTCTTTATCATGGACCGAGAAATGATCTGCCGGAAGGATATGCACCGAAGGCAGTGATCGCAATGCTTAATCCAATGAAGAAAGAACTTCTTTGTGTGAGAGGAAATTGTGATACAGAAGTGGATCAGATGGTACTGGAGTTCCCAATTCTGGCAGATTATTGTTATCTGAATCTGTCAGGAGATCCGGAAGAAAAGAACAGTGATATTACAATCTTTGCAACACACGGACATGTGTTTCATCCATATAATCTTCCAATGCTAAAAGATGGGGACATTCTTTTGAACGGACATACACACATTCCGGCATGTGAGGAAATTCTTGATATGAATGGTGGAAAATATCAGTACTTAAATCCAGGTTCTGTTTCGATTCCGAAGGAAGGATCCGAGCACAGTTATATGATTTATGAAAACGGTGTATTTACATGGAAGAATCTTGCAGGAGAGGAGTATCAGACATGGAAGACCGTTTCGCACTCTTAATCGATGCGGATAATGTATCTGCAAAATATATTAAGCCAATCCTGGATGAATTATCTAAATATGGAAACGTGACTTACAAACGAATTTACGGAGACTGGACAAAGTCAAACAGTGCGAGTTGGAAGGAAGAACTTCTTCAAAATTCTATTACGCCGATTCAGCAGTTCAGTTATACACAGGGAAAGAATTCTACAGATTCTGCCATGATCATTGATGCAATGGACATGCTCTATACAAGTGAATTGGAGGGGTTCTGTCTGGTATCAAGTGACAGTGATTTTACAAAGCTTGCAAGCCGGCTTCGTGAAAGTGGAAAGATGGTAATCGGAATGGGCGAGGACAAGACACCGCTTCCGTTCCGTAAAGCCTGTGATATCTTTACCGTATTAGAGGTGCTTCTGGAAGACAACACGATAGAGAAGGAAGAGAGCGAAGGAAAGTCTTATCATCCGCATGTGTTTGGAAGGGGACAGAAGAAAATTTCCGGTGCTTCATTATCATCGTCGAATGGAAGAGGTTCAAAAGAAAAGATTGAAAAGGTATCAAAGGAAAAAATAGAAGAAATCGTGGTTAAGATCATTACGGAAAACCAGAATAACGACAGGGAAACCGGGCTTGGTGAAGTTGGAAGCCGGCTGGTCAAAGTATATCCGGACTTTGATGTTCGACGTTATGGTTACAGTTTGTTATCCAAGTTCCTTGAAACTTTACCGAAATTAAAGCTGATCCAGGAAGGAACGAAAGTTTCGGTTACTCTGTATGAAGATAAGAGTAAGAAAGATATGCTTGAAGAGTATATTATCCGACAGATCCAGATGACAGGGGATCAGGGGATCTCTCTTGGAACACTGGGGAATCGAATTCGTATTCAGTTTGGTGATTTTAAAGTACGTGATTATGGATACTCACAATTTAAGCAGTATATACAAAGTTTTTCAAAGGTAGAATTGATCGAAGATGGAGAGCGTACCCGCGCTGTTTATGTGGAAGATTAAAAGTAGAGAGAATAAGATACAGAAGGGGGTGCTGATTAATGATAAAGAAATGGAACGCAGTATGTTCCTGGATGCTTACGTTATTCTTACTGGGACATATGCTTACCATGTCCATTCCTATGTTGACAGGTGGACAGGATTATTCTGATTGTCAGATACTCGCAGGAGGGATTGTGGCGACAGTTTTGATTCATGTAGTTTTTTGTATTGTAAGTTATTATCCAAGACGTGGAATACTTAATTTTCACAGATACAGGAAAGAGAATTGGAGATTAATTACGCAGAGAATCAGTGGAATTGTTATACTGATTTTATTGTATCCACACATGAGAGTACTTCATCTTATAATAAGTGGAGCATCATTTTCTGGTGGAGCAAAGTTTCTTGTATTAGTGACGGAGATTCTCTTTGCAGGCGCGGCATTTCTGCATCTGAGTGTATCGTTCAGCCGTTCTATGCTGACGCTTGGTTTGTTGAGGAACGATAGGATGGAGAAGCTTGTGGATTGTGTAACATGGATCATCTGTGGATTATTAATGGTTCTTACGGTGGCTGCGCGGATAAGATTGTAGGAACAGGTGAGATTTTTAGGAAAGAGAAGATGACAAATGAAGGTATTAATTATAGGAAATGGAATTGCCGGGATGTCTGCTGCAATAGAAGCAGCAGAACTTGATGATGAGGTAATTCTTGTATCACCGGTTCAGTCAGAACGTACACAGTCAGTTATGGCAGCAGAAGGAATCAATGCAGTAGTTGATACCGCAGAGGAGGATTCTGTAGTGTGGCATGCGAATGATACGCTGGAGAGTGGGTGTTTTCTTGAAAAAGAAGAGGATGTGAGAAATCTCTGTGAGAAAGCACCGGAACATCTGAAATGGCTGGATGAGATGGGAGTTCTTTTTGATCGAAAGGAAGATGATACATGGAAAGTAAAAAGCTTCCGGAGGACAGAGTAGAAAAAGAACTGTTTATTCAGGTAATTCCATTGGAAAACAGATTGTTACGGCAATGACACAGAAATGCCTGGAGTATGAGATTAAAGGTAAAATAGAAAAGAAAATCGGATTGTATTTTTATTCCGCTCTTATTCGGGATGAAAAGTGTTATGGAGCGTTATTTTATAATCCAGAATCTAAAATGTTGATTCCGGTTTATGCGGATGCAGTAATCTGTGCTACCGGCGGAATGAACAAGCTATATGGAAAAACCACTGGATCTGAATTAAATGATGGTTATGTGACAGGAAAGCTTTTTTTTACAGGGAGTGCAGCTGAGAAATCTCGAATTTATCCAGTATTATCCGACCACGGTTCAGCGAGGAAATAAGAGGGTTATAATCTCGGAATCTGTCAGAAGTGAAGGTTGGAGACTTTATTATAAGAATAGAAGTCACAGTGTTTATTTCATGGAAGAAAAGTATGGTACGGAAGGCAATCTGATGTCAAGAGATCTTGTCGCAAGAGAAATTGCAATGTGTCCCGGACAGGTTTATCTGGAGAATGCAAAAGAATCGATCCCTGTAACGCCGGCAATCCATTTCTTTATGGGTGGTATTAAAGTGGACGGAATGCATCAGACGAATATTGCAGGATTGTATGCTGTGGGAGAAGCTGCGTCAAAATATCATGGTGCAAATTGCCTTGGTGGAAATTCATTGATGACAGCAGTTCATTCGGGAAGAACAGCAGCGCATGCGGTGCATGAGGGACAGGGTCAGCCGATGTGCGAAGAATTGTTTGTTCCTTATATTGAGCATGAGCAGGAGAAAATTGATCGTATGGAACAGATGTCAGAGTATCGGGGCAAGTATTCAGCGACAGCAACACTGCGTAAATTAATGAAGATCATGAGTTATGGTATGGATTTGATCCGTGATGGAGAAGTTCTTCAGGATAGTATTTATGCATTGGATTCCAGCTTGAATGAGCTGAGGACATTTCCGATTGATCCAATGGTATCTGTTTATGAAAATTACAGATTATATCCGATGGCTGTTCTTGGAAAAGCGACACTTATGAGTGCTGTGGAAAGACGTGAATCAAGAGGAGCTCATTTCCGAAAAGATTTTCCAGGTGAAAAATCAGAATTCATGAAATGTTCCGTTGCAGAGTTTAAAGACGAAAGAATCAGGATTTATTTTGAACAGGAGTCAGGAGAAAAGGGAGGCGCTGTGAGATGAAAGTAAGAATTAAAAGACAGGATGACCGAAGATCAGCGCCGTATTGGCAAGTTTTTCATTTCAGAGGAGAGGGAAGAATTACAGTAGCCGCGATTCTCGAGAAGTTAAATGAACGTGACCAGCTGGAAGATATCAAAGGAAAACAATGTAGAAAAATTCCGTTGGGAATGTGGTTGTATGCAGAAAATGTGCGGAGGTTGTGCAAATGGTGATCAATGGGCATCCTGCGTTGGCATGTGGAGTGTTCATTAATACAGATGATACAGAGATTTTAAGGCTGGAACCGCTTACAAAATTTCCGGTTGTGGAAGATCTGATCGTTGACAGATCTGTGATATGGGAACGTCAGAAGGAAGCACTGATGTACCTTGGAATTCGGAAACATCCAGATCCGAAAGAGCATGATCATCAGTATTCGGCAGCAAAGTGTCTGAAATGTGGACTTTGCTTGGAAGTATGTCCGAATTATCTTGGGGCAAAAGATGATTTCTATGGCGCAGAGTTTGCAAATAATGCGTATCTTCTGCATTCTTCTAGTCTGAATCGAAAGCGGGCATTGGAGAAACAGTATGAAGAACATTTTGCGAAGCAATGTTCGAAATCACTGGCATGCAGAGATATCTGTCCGGCGCACCTGCAGACGTTGTCGTCGATTTCTTATATGAATAGAAGATAAGAAATGAGTCGGGTATTATTCGCTGGATGCGGTTTCTCAGTGAGAAATGCAAGGAGAACTTAAAGAAAATGGCAGAAAAAGAGAATTAAAATCTATAAGGGGCGGGTACAGTACAATGTATCCGCCTTTAAAAAATTAATGAGTTGTTAAATAAATTGATTGGCATAACGATTAATAATTCTTCAAATATCTAATAACTTTTTCGGTCACAGCGTTCTGATACTTTCCTTTTCTCCAGATAACACCAATACGCTGTTCAATTGCCGGAAAGACAGGTATCCCGACAAGATCAGGGTACATATCTACCATAGATTTATATAAAAAGCAGCCAATCTTATCTGCCTTTACCATGTTGATCAGTGTTGTGATCTGACTGGTGTTCAGAACAATGTGTGGGTTTACTCCTGCGGCCTTGAACTGACGGGTAAGTGTCATAACCTGAACAGAATCAGTGTTAAACAGAACCAATGGCTCATCAGTCAGCATGTTTAAAAGAAGCGTGGATTGTTCTGCAAGTGGATGATCCTTTGATACGCAGAAGAGCAAATCTTCATTATCAATAATATGAAGGTTGCATTTATCAATCGCAGACTGTTCTGCATTGACAATCGCGAGGTCAAGTTTCTCCTCCAGAACAAGTTCACAGGCTTTGATCGATCCATATTCATATAGGCGGAAATCTACGTCAGGGAATTCTTCCTTCAAAGAAAGATACATATCCGGCAGGTAAATGGTTCCAAGCATTGGCGGGATTCCGATGCGGACAGGTGTAATCTGCTTACGGAGTTCGTGCAGTTCAGATCTGACAGCATCCGCATGAGCCAAAAGTTCTTCGGCATTTTGATAGAACTTTTCACCTTCCGGTGTCAGAGTCAGTTTATTATTGTTTCTATAGAAAAGATTCACGCCGAATTCTTCTTCCAAAGCTTTGATCGCGTTAGATACCGAAGGCTGGGTAACAAAAAGCTCTTTGGATGCGCGGGTGATGTTGTGGTATCTTGCAGCAACACAGAAATATTCGAGTTGTGTCAGTTTCATTTGTAAAAACCTCCTATATCTAAATTATTGCGTACTAAAGGTTTCCATAGTTTTTTCTTATAGTACCATATTTTTTTCAGAATGTACATTTTCGATTGTATTTTCTATAATACAACCATAGCAGAGAGGTAATCGAAACGGCCGGAAATTACTTAAAGCGAAGCTAAAAATAATAGCTGAAAAAGTTAAGAAGTAAAAGAAAAAACAGAAACAAAGGAATGGAGGAAAACATATGAGTCCATCAACAATAACTCTTCTGTTTCTCCTGTTTGCGGTAATCATGTTTGTATTAGAAAAGATACCGCTTGGAGTAACATCAATGATTGTCTGTATCGGTCTTGTAGTGACTGGGGTTTTAGACGTGAAAACAGCCTTTGCAGGGTTCATTGACAGTAACGTAATCCTTTTTGTAGCAATGTTTATCGTAGGAGGTGCGTTATTTGAAACAGGAATGGCGAATAAAATCGGAGGAATTGTTACGAAGTTCGCCAAGACAGAAAGAATGCTGATCATTGCGATCATGGTGATCGTAGGATTGATGAGCGGAATCCTGTCAAACACAGGAACTGCAGCAGTTCTGATTCCGGTAGTTATCGGAATTGCAGCAAAATCAGGATACAAAAGATCCCGACTTCTGATGCCGCTTGTATTTGCAGCAGCAATGGGAGGAAATCTTTCCCTGATCGGTGCACCGGGAAACCTGATCGCACAGAGTGCACTCGGTGAAATCGGACTAAAATTCGGATTCTTCGAGTATGCAATTGTTGGTATGCCGATCCTGATCGTAGGAATTATTTTCTACGCAACAATTGGTTACAAACTGCTTCCAAGTCACGATGTGAAGGATGACGGAGCTTTTGATACAACAAAGAATTTCGATAATGTGCCGAAATGGAAACAGTGGTTATCACTGATTATCCTGGTATTTACATTGCTGGCAATGATTTTCGAAGATAAAATCGGTATCAAGCTTTGTATTTCCGGTGGAATCGGAGCACTGCTTCTGATTCTTACAGGAGTTATCTCAGAAAAAGATGCACTTAAGTCAATCGATCTTAAGACAATCTTCCTGTTCGGTGGTACACTTTCCCTCGCATCTGCTCTTCAGGAGACAGGAGCCGGAGAAGTGATCGCTAATAAAGTAATCGGAGCGTTGGGTGCGAACCCATCTCCATATATCCTGACACTTGTTGTATTCCTGCTGTGTTGTATCCTGACAAACTTCATGTCAAATACAGCAACAACAGCGCTGATGGTTCCAATCTGTCTTTCAATCGCACAGGGAATGGGAGCGGATCCAAGAGCTGTATTGATGGCTTGTGTAATCGGTGGTTCTTGCGCATATGCGACACCAATCGGAATGCCAGCAAATACAATGGTGGTTGGAGCCGGCGGATACAAGTTTATGGACTATGTAAAAGCAGGATTCCCATTGATCATCATTGCAACAGTTGTAAGTATGATTATCCTTCCAATCGCATTTCCATTCTTCCCGTAAGAAGACATGTTGTTGGAATGAGATATAAAAGAAACTATAAAACAATGAACTAACCTAATCATCAAAGTTACTGGAAATTGCAGCAGTAATGAAAGGAGACCTAAAAATGGATAAAAAAGCACAGGTAGAGCAGCTTACTACTTATATGGCGAACTTTGTTTCCTATATTGGTAAAGTACTGCCGGATGACATCAAAGCAAAGATTGACGAGCTTGCAGAAAAAGAAGACAGCCCGCTTTCAAAGGTTATTTATCAGACAATGCAGAAGAACCAGGTTCTTGCAAAAGAGCTGAACAGACCAAGCTGTCAGGACACAGGAGTATTACAGTTCTGGGTAAAATGCGGAACAAACTTCCCACTCATTGGAGAACTGGAAGCACTCTTAAAGGAAGCAGTTGTAAAGGCTACATTTGAAGCACCGCTTCGTCATAACAGTGTTGAGACATTTGATGAGTACAACACAGGAAAGAATGTAGGAAAAGGAACACCGACAGTATTCTGGGATATCGTACCGGATCGTGATCAGTGCGAAATCTATACATATATGGCAGGTGGCGGATGTACACTGCCAGGAAAAGCTATGGTTCTTATGCCAGGTGAAGGATACGAGGGAGTTACAAAATTTGTCCTTGATGTTATGACATCTTACGGACTGAATGCATGTCCTCCGCTGCTTGTCGGAGTCGGTGTTGCTACATCTGTTGAGACAGCAGCATTACTTTCCAAGAAAGCTCTTATGAGACCACTTGGAAGCCACAATGAAAACGAACGTGCAGCATCTATGGAGAAGCTGCTTGAGGATGGAATTAATGCGATTGGCCTTGGACCACAGGGAATGGGCGGAAAGTATTCTGTTATGGGAGTTCACATTGAGAATACAGCAAGACATCCATCTACAATCGGAGTTGCTGTTAATGTTGGATGCTGGTCACACAGACGTGGACACATTGTATTTGATAAGGACCTTAACTACACAATCACAACACATTCGGGGGTGACATTATAATGCTGGAAATAAAAGATGGAAAAAAGATTTTAACAACACCAGTCTCAGCTGAGGATCTCAAAGATATTCATGCAGGAGATATCATTTATCTGAACGGAAGCATGACAACTTGCCGTGACGTTGCACACAGAAGACTCGTTGAAGAAGGACGTGAGCTTCCGGTTGATGTAAAAGATGCAGCAATCTTCCACGCAGGCCCAATTATCAGACCACTTGAGAATGACAAATTTGAAATGGTTTCTGTAGGACCGACAACAAGTATGCGTATGGAAAAATTTGAGTATGAATTTGTAAAAGAGTCCGGAGTTCGCGTGATCATCGGAAAAGGTGGAATGAAAGAAAACACAGAGCGTGCATGTAAAGAATTCGGAGCAATCCACTGCGTATTCCCTGCAGGTATGCTGTTGTTGCAGCAACAGAAGTTGAGGAAATCGTTGATGCTCAGTGGAGAGACCTCGGAATGCCTGAGACACTGTGGCACTGCCGCGTAAAAGAGTTCGGACCACTGATCGTATCTATTGATACAGAGGGACGTAACCTGTTTGAAGAGAACAAAGTAGTCTTCAATGAGAGAAAAGAAAAAGCGATCGAAGAAATCTGCAAACATGTAAGCTTTATTAAATAAGTTGTGTCAGGACATTAAAGTTTACTCGAAAAATCTGAGCCGCTCATGCCTGAAAAGCGACTCAGATTTATGAAATCAGAAATTAAACCAATTTTACTGCCATGTAAAAATATACCATAAAATATAAGCCAAATGATCTGTTCGGCCAGGGACAGATAAAAAAGATATCGGAGCACACGAAAAATGTAAGTGTGTTTCGATATCTTTTTTTGTTTTGCAAAATCTATTTATTTTGTTCCGAAAATGCGATCCCCGGCATCCCCAAGTCCCGGACAGATGTAAGCATCTTTGTTCAGTTCTCTGTCAATATGTCCTACGTACAGCTGAATATCCGGATGTGCTTCCATCAGACGTTCTACGCCCTCCGGAGCAGCAATGATAGCCATGAATTTGATCTTCTTTCCGCCATGTTGTTTGATAAAATCAACAGCAGCAACAGCAGAACCACCTGTAGCAAGCATAGGATCTGTAACAACAATCAGACGTTCAGAGATTGGGCTTGGCAGTTTGCAGTAGTATTCGTGTGGCTCATGTGTCTCCTCATCACGATACAGACCAATATGACCAATCTTTGCAGTCGGGACTAAAGCCTGAAGACCGCTTACCATTCCAAGACCGGCACGTAAGATTGGTACAATAGCAAAGTTCTTGCCTGCAATCTGTGGTGTCATACATTTTTCAATCGGTGTTTCGACTTCCACATCTTCTAATGGAAGATCTTTTAAAGCCTCATATCCCATTAACATAGCAATTTCTTCTACCAGTGCACGAAATTCAGCAGTTCCTGTGTTTTTGTCTCTTAATCGGGAAATCTTATGCTGAATCAGTGGGTGCTTCATCTCAATTACATTATTCATTTTGAATTCCTCCATCCATTTTCTGCCCCCTATTATAACGAGTTTCTTGTTTTGAGACTACCCCATTTTTTTAATAAAAGGGACTTTCGAACAAGATTATTGAAAGTTTGTCGAGTTTTATTTCATGCAATGAATAGGTAGCTTGAGTTTTACAAGATATTAGAGTAAAGTAATATTAAAAGAAGTCAAGAATTTCTACAGGTACTGTTCAAGGTAGTTGTGCCCTCAATGGCATAAGATATGAAGTGGTAGAGAGGTGAAAAAATTATGAAAAATTATTCAGAAGATCCGAGCAGACAATACCATATTCAGGTAGCAAAAGGAGAAGTTGGACGTTATGTGATCATGCCGGGAGATCCAAAACGTTGCGTTAAGATCGCACAGTATTTTGATGATCCGGTTTTGGTAGCAGATAACAGGGAGTATATTACTTATACAGGAACATTGGACGGAGTAAAGGTAAGCGTTACATCTACAGGTATTGGTGGCCCGTCTGCATCAATCGCTATGGAAGAGCTGTATAAATGTGGAGCAGATACTTTTGTAAGAATTGGAACATGTGGCGGAATGCAGACAGAGATTAAAAGTGGTGACGTTGTAATCGCAACAGGTGCGATCCGCATGGAAGGAACATCCAAAGAATACGCACCGATCGAGTATCCTGCAGTAGCAGATCTTGATGTTACAAATGCATTGGTTGCAGCAGCGAAAGAGAAAAACTTCACACATTATACAGGTGTTGTTCAGTCTAAAGACGCATTTTACGGACAGCATGAGCCAGAGAAAATGCCGGTAGGATATGAACTTATCAATAAATGGGAAGCATGGAAGATGATGGGATGCCTTGCATCTGAGATGGAATCAGCAGCAATGTTTATCTGTGCATCTAAATTAAGAGCAAGAGCAGGTTCTTGTTTTCTTGTTGTTGCAAATCAGGAAAGAGAGAAACTTGGTCTTGCGAATCCAGTTGTTCGTGATACAGATATGGCAATCCAGGTAGCCGTTGAAGCAATTCGCAAATTGATCAAAGCAGACCAGGAAAACAAATAAGAAAACAGGTAGTAGCATATGAAAGAAAAGAGGAGGCTGTGATGGAACAGGTTATGGTTGAGAAATTGATCGATACAGCGATTGAGCAACTTAAGTTTTCCTATACACCTTATTCGAATTTTAAAGTTAGGGGCAGCGCTTTTAACAAAGAGCGGAAAGATCTATACAGGATGTAATAT
>ENA-OQES01000227-OQES01000227.1-human-gut-metagenome-genome-assembly--contig:-NODE-227-length-24762-cov-3.477085_pt1 | contig 24762 bp, 28 predicted proteins | sample MGYA00242798_ERZ504641 | MGnify/ENA primary metagenome ERZ504641 (study PRJEB26092, sample SAMD00036327) | human gut metagenome | host: Homo sapiens | study: EMG produced TPA metagenomics assembly of...
AATAGTATCGCTTCCAAAATATAAACAATCGCACCAACAATAATCTGTACAAACAATCTTATCCAAAGATTTGCAATCACGTACTTAATGCAGTATACGATTATACCCATTATAATTGCCTGAACCAGAATTGGCAACATATCTGCAAATTGCTCTATCCAGCCATATCCTACAAGTTTTTTGTTCGGATATGCAATGATAATACAATTCAATATGCTACTGGCCAAAAATCATAACAGCAATCCACCAAACGCCTTTATAGATGACCGGCAAAAGCAAAGATACCATACGAAAAACCTCTTGACTTTCTGTAGTTGTGATATTATGATTATATCATCAAATTGCGGAATATACAGGCACTAATTCCGCAAAATCTCGGTACAATTTCACCAAAAACGGAGGCGAGCAAGAAATGGCACTGTCGCTGTGCAGAACGACCGTGGACGATTCGGCGCGGGAGCTGATGGAGCATGGCACCGCCGCCTTCCCCATCGCCTGTTATCACGACGATTTGCAGGCCGAGCCCGTGCCGTGGCACTGGCACGAGGAATTGGAGGTACTGGTCGTCAGCGAGGGCATGATCTTGGCGACGGCAGGCGGCGAGAAATTCCGCTTGGGAAAGGGCGAGGGGCTGTTCATCAACGCAGGGGTTTTGCACGGCGACTGGCCGCTGAATGCGGGCAGCTGCCGCCTGCACAGCATGGTGTTCCACCCACGGCTGGTGGGCGGCAACCCGGACAGCGTGTTCTGGCAGAAATATCTGCAGCCGCTGCTGACCGACCCCAGCCGTCCCTGCGCCGTGCTGCGCCCCACGGTGGACTGGCAGCACGAGGCCATCGAGGACATGGAGCGGGCGTTCCGCGCGGTGGTGAACGAAATCCCCGGCTACGAGTTCAAGACCCGTGCGGCGCTGTCGGAGATGATCTTCCAGCTGGTCAGCCACGCTCCGGCGGTGCAGGCCATGCCGAAAAAGGCACTGCGCAACGCCGACCGCATCAAGACGATGCTGCAATTTATCCAAGAGCATTACGCCGAGGACATCTCGGTCGAACAGGTCGCGTCCAGTGCGTCCATCAGCCCCAGCGAGTGTCTGCGGTGCTTCCACAATATGATCGGCACGACACCGAATCAGTATCTGCGCGACCAACGCGCCCAGCGCGCGGCGGAGCTGCTGTGCGGCACGGGACTGCGGGTGACGGAAATCGCGATGCAGTGCGGTTTTCAGGACGCGAGCTACTTTGCCCGCGCCTTCCGTCAGGTCTACGGCTGCGGCCCGACGGAGTATCGCAGAAAATGCACGAAGGGAAAAACGTAAAACTACCGCCGTCGTTCCCTGACGGCGGTAGTTATTTTATCGGGAATTAACCGTTATTCTTGCGGGTCTTGATTTCGTCCACGACCTGGTTGATGAAAGCATCCAGATCCATCGTGGTGGTCTCGCCCTTGCGGTCACGGACGCTGATGCTGTTGGCCTCGACCTCTTTTGCGCCCAGAACCAGCATATACGGCACGCGGTCGACCTGCTGTGCCTGACGAATCTTGTAGCCGATCTTCTCGTTGGACTCGTCCAGCACAACGCGGACACCGGCGGCCTGCAGCTTGGCGGTGACGTCCTTCGCATAGTCCAGCGTCTTTTCGCTGACGGGCAGCACCTTGACCTGCGTCGGGGCCAGCCAGGTCGGGAAGCGGCCCTTCGTCTCCTCGATCAGGTAAGCCATGAAGCGGTCGAGAGAGCCGAGGATCGCGCGGTGCAGCACAACGGGGGTCTTTTCGCTGCCGTCCTTGTCCACGTAGGTCAGGTGGAACTTGGCGGGCAGGCAGAAGTCCAGCTGGCAGGTGGACAGCGTGTACTCGGCGCCGACGGCGGGCTTGACGTTGACGTCCAGCTTCGGACCGTAGAAGGCAGCCTCGCCGATCTCCTCGGTGAAGTGGATGCCCAACTCGGTCAGGACCTCGCGCAGGGCGTTCTCGGCGTGGTTCCACATGGCGTCGTCGTCATGGTACTTCTTCTTGTCGGCGGGGTCGCGCAGGGACAGCACGCAGCGGTAATCCGTGATGTTGAAGTCCTTGTAGACGTCGAAAATTCAGCGCGCAGACGTTGGCGACCTCGCTCTTGATCTGCTCGGGCGTGCAGAACAGGTGCGCGTCGTTCTGGCAGAAGTGGCGGCCGCGCTCGATGCCCTTCAGCGTGCCGGAGGACTCATAGCGGAAGTCGTGGGCGATCTCGCCGATGCGGATGGGCAGCTGACGGTAGCTGTGGGGCTGGTTGGCGTAGATCATCATGTGGTGGGGGCAGTTCATCGGGCGCAGGACGTAGCTCTCGCCATCCATCTCCATAGCGGGGAACATGTTCTCGCGGTAGTGGTCCCAGTGGCCGGAGGTCTTGTACAGGTTCACGGTGCCGATGCAGGGGGTCATGACGTGCAGGTAGCCGCGCTCACGCTCCTTGCCCTTGATGTAATCCTCCAGCTGCTGCCAGACGGTGTAGCCGTTGGGCAGGAACATCGGCAGGCCGCGGCCGACAAGGTCGTCGGTCATGAACAGGCGCATCTCCTTGCCGATCTTGCGGTGGTCGCGCTCACGGGCCTCCTGCTGCTGCTTCTCCCAGGCGTCCAGTTCCTCCTGATTGTGGAAGGCAACGCCGTTGATGCGGGTCAGCATCTTGTTCTCTTTGTCGTTCTTCCAGTAAGCGCCGGACTGCTGGGTGATCTTGAAGGCCTTCAGCGCCTTGGTGTAGCACAGGTGAGGTCCGATGCACATATCGACGTACTCGCCCTGCTGATAGAAGCTGAACTCGGTCTCGTCGGCAAGATCGGCCATATGCTCGATCTTGTAGTGCTCCTGACGCTCCTCCATCAGCTTGACGGCCTCGTCACGGGGCAGGATGAACGGCTTGATGGGAAGATTCTCCTTGCAGATCTTCTTCATCTCTTTTTCGATGGCGGCCAGGTCCTCGTCGGTCAGTTTGATGTCACCGAGGTCGACGTCATAGTAGAAGCCGTTCTCGGTGGCGGGGCCGAAGGCGAAGTCAGCCTCCGGGTAGAGGCGCTTGATGGCCTGCGCCATGATATGGGCAGCCGTGTGGCGCAGAACGTGCAGTTCTTCCTCCTGCGGGCACTCGGCGACGGTACCGTCCTTGTAGATGATCTTCATAATTGTACGCTCCTTTTGCAATTGCACAAAAATGCAAATAAAAAATGCTCCATCCCTCGCTTACAAAAGGGATGAAGCATATAGCTCCACGGTTCCACCCAAATTGCGCTTATATCTTACTTATATAATAAAAGGTAAGCAAAGGTAAGCGCCGCTCGTACCGGCTGTAACGGGCCGTACCCGGCGGAGGTTCGCCCCCGCGCTCGGCAGTGGTAAGGCTGCGGGCCGCTGCAAAACCGCTTGCACCACGCGGCGTACCGCGGCGGTTCTCTCTTGTACAGGACACCGCATCCCGTTTGTCTGCCTCATGGCTTTGTACAGGATGAAGTTAAGTTATTTATAGCACAAGTGCGGCTTTAAGTCAAGTAGAAAAAGTTTGGAATGTTGAGGTTGTAGGGGCCGCACATGTGCGGCCCGCAACGTAAAGGCAAGCAGTCGTCTGTTGTAAAGCTGCGGGCCGGGCATGCCCGGCCCCTACATTTATACCTCCGCCAGTTTGCACAAAAAAGCTTTCCACTCCCCATGCCTTGCCCATGTAAAATGCCGAAGTTATTAAATATACATTGACTTTACATATTTATGCAGTTATACTGTATACATCAACCAAGTGAGGGCTTGGGAAGGTACAAACATTGAGATACAATGAATCGAGGAGATCATCATGAAAAAGCTCACTGCTCTGATGCTCAGCTCCGCTATGATGCTGAGCCTGGCCGCCTGCGGCGGTTCCGCTTCCACCGAGACTGTTTCCAGCGAGGCCGCATCCTCCGAGGCCGTTTCCACCGAGGAGGCCGCTTCTGCCGACGCTGCCGCGGTGACCACCGTCAACGCCGGCAAGCTGACGATGTCCACCAACGCTGCGTTCCCCCCGTATGAGATGACGACCGACAGCGGTGAATTGGAGGGCATCGACATTGATGTCGCCGCCGCTGTCGCTGAGAAGCTCGGCCTGGAGCTGCAGGTCGATGACATGGACTTTGACGCAGCCCTGCTGGCCGCCCAGAACGGCAAGAGCGACATGGTCATGGCCGGTGTCACCGTTACCGACGAGCGCCTGAAGGTCATGGACTTCTCCGACACCTACGCCGAGGGCATCCAGTCCATCATCGTGCCTGAGGGCTCCGACATTGCCACCGCTGACGACCTGTCCGGCAAGGCCATCGGCACCCAGCGCGGCACCACCGGCTACCTCTACTGCACCGATGACTTCGGTGAGGAAAATGTCATCGCCTATGATGACGGTCTGACCGCTGTGCAGGCCCTGAACAACGGCCAGGTCGATGCCGTCGTCATCGACAACGCCCCCGCTCAGGAGTTCGTTGCGGCCAACCCCGGCCTGAAGATCCTTGACACCGCTTACGCCCAGGAAGATTACGCCATCGGCGTTGCCAAGGGCAACACCCAGCTGCTGGACGCCATCAACGGCGCTCTGGAGGAGCTGCAGGACGACGGCACCCTGCAGGCCATCGTGGACAAGTACATCACCGCTGAATAAGCGCTTTGCAGCAAGCGGAAAGGCACGCCGGTATCCCGGCGCGCTTTTCTTTTATTTAGTGTGATTTTTCCCGGAAATATGGTATAATACAAATATCGCGCTGTAGGGGCCGCATATATGCGGCCCGCAACCTTCCCGCAGGCAAGAGTTTGCCGGAAAGCCGCGGGCCGGGCATGCCCGGCCCCTACAGGTGTGCTGAATTCAAACAGAAAGAAAGGTTGTGTTGCGGATGGAAGCACAGTTTGAAGCGCTTTCGGAGCTGGTCAAGAACGGCCAGAAGCTGAACTTCGGGCAGGACTTCTTCGTAAAATTTTACCAGGCATTTCTCTACTCGGACCGCTGGCAGCAGTACATCAAGGGTGTGGGCACGACCCTGCTGGTCACGGCCATTGCGCTGGTGCTGGGCGTTGTGCTGGGTGCCATCGTCGCTATGGTCCGCGTGGGTTACGCGCAGCAGAAGCCCCACCACCGCAACCCGATCCTGGGCATTTTCAACGCAGTGGCGCAGGTGTATGTCACAGTCATCCGCGGTACGCCTATGATGGTCCAGCTGCTCATCATGAGCATGGTCATCTTCGCCAGCAGCCGCAACTTCACGATGGTCGGCGCACTGGCACTGGGCATCAACTCGGGCGCCTATGTGTCGGAGATCATCCGCGGCGGCCTCATGGCCGTTGACCCCGGCCAGATGGAGGCGGGCCGCAGCCTTGGTCTCAACTATATGACCACGATGTTTGAAATCATCATCCCGCAGGCCATTCGCTCCATCCTGCCTGCGCTGGGCAATGAGTTCATCATGCTTTTGAAGGATTCCTCGCTGATCACGGTTATCGGCGCAAGGAGCTGCTGTATGCCGCGCAGGGCATCATGAACCGTACCTATGAGCCTATGTTCCCGCTGCTCGGCGTGGCCGCGACCTATCTGGTGCTGGTCATGCTGTTCAGCGCGCTGCTTGCAAAATTTGAGAGGAGGCTGGCGCAAAGTGATAGACGTTAAAGGACTGCAGAAGAACTACGGCGGCCTGCAGGTGCTCAAGGGCGTGGACCTGACCATCAACAAGGGCGACTGCGTTGTGCTGGTCGGCCCCTCGGGCTGCGGAAAATCCACGTTCCTGCGCTGCCTGAACCGTCTGGAGGAGCCGGACGGCGGCCATGTCATCTTCAACGGCAAGGAAGTCACCGACCACGACATTGACCATGTGCGCCAGAAGATGGGCATGGTGTTCCAGCATTTCAACCTGTTCCCCCACCTGACGGTGAAGAAGAACATCACGCTGGCCCCCGTGCGTCTGGGCCTGATGAAGCAGCCCGAGGCCGACAAGAAAGCCATGGAGCTGCTGGAGCGCATCGGTCTGGCCGACAAGGCCGACACCTACCCCAACATGCTGTCCGGCGGGCAGAAGCAGCGCATTGCGATTGTGCGCGCGCTGGCCATGAACCCCGACGTGCTGCTGTTTGACGAGCCGACCTCCGCCCTTGACCCCGAGATGGTCGGAGAGGTTTTGGAGCTGATGAAGGAGCTGGCCCGCGGCGGCATGACGATGGTCTGCGTCACCCACGAGATGGGCTTTGCCCGCGAGGTCGCAAACCGCATCATCTTCATTGATGAGGGCATCGTCAAGGTCGATAAGCCGCCGAAGGAGTTCTTCGCCAACCCCGAAAATGAGCGCTTGAAGGCATTTTTGTCAAAGGTGCTGTAAATTTGTATAGAAAGCGGTCTGCCGATGGATTTTCGGCAGACCGCTTTTTTGCCTACGGAAACGCCCCCGGGCGGATATGGGATCCGCCCCTACGTTTTCACCGCGCACGATATTCTGCTGCTATTATATACGCCCCGGCAAGTTGATTCTTTGCGCAAAATGTGGTAAAATAGCACTATTACTATGGATAACTATGCAACCACGATTTTACACATAAGGAACAGGTATTTTTATGGCTGAAAATCTGCAAACCACCCGCCCGGCTGACGAGGGCTGGACTACGGTCATCCGGCCCAAAACCGGCTGGTTCGACATCGACCTACAGGAGCTCTGGCGCTACCGCGACTTAATTATGATGTTCGTCAAGCGCAACTTTACCGTGCTGTACAAGCAGACGATCCTGGGCCCCGCGTGGATCATTCTGAACCCGCTCATCACCACCGTGATTTTCAACGTTGTGTTCGGCGGCATGGCCAACATGCCCACCGACGGCGTGCCCGGCTTTTTGTTCTACATGGCCGGCAATACAGTGTGGACCTTCTTTGCCAACTGCGTCAACAATACAGCCAATACGTTTGTGACAAACTCACAGATTTTTGGCAAGGTGTACTTCCCGCGCCTGACGATGCCGGTCAGCCAGGTGCTGACAAGCCTAATCAACTTCGGCATTCAGGCGGTCATGTACCTGATCTTCTGGGTGTACTTCTTTGCCACGGGCAGCGGCGTCACCTTTACGCTGTGGGTGCTGGCTGTGCCGTTCGTCGTGCTGGAGGTCATGCTGCTGGGCCTCGGCGTCGGCATCATCGTGTCGTCCTTAACGACGAAGTACCGCGATCTGGCGATTGCCGTCGGCTTCGGCGTGCAGCTCTGGATGTACGCCTCCCCCGTCGTCTATCCGCTGTCGATGCTGGACAACTCCCCGCGCCTGCGGGTGCTCGTCCAGCTCAACCCCATGACGTCGCCGATTGAGATTTTCCGCATGGCTACCTTGGGCACCGGCACGGTCACGACGTTCGGCATTGTGTACAGCCTGATTTTTACCGCTGCGGCGCTGGTTTTGGGCGTCGTGCTGTTCAGCCGCATTGAAAAGACCTTCATGGATACCGTGTAAGAAAGGGGCGCGTAACTATGTCAGCAAATGAAAAACGCCCTGTCATCGAGGTCACGGGGCTGAAAAAGCAATACAAGCTCGGCCAGATCGGCGGCGGCACGCTGACCCACGACCTGCAAAGCTGGTGGGCCCGTGTGCGCGGCAAGGAGGACCCGAACACCGTCATCGGCACCGACCAGCGGCTGTTCGGCCAGACGTTTATGGCGCTGAACGGCGTTGACCTGACCGTCTATCAGGGTGAGGCACTGGGCATCATTGGCCGCAACGGCGCGGGCAAATCCACGCTGCTCAAGCTGCTCTCCCGCATCACCGCCCCCACCGAGGGCGAAATCAAGATCCGTGGCCGCGTGGCCTCGATGCTCGAGGTCGGCACCGGCTTCAACAACGAGATGACAGGCCGCGAGAACATTTATATGAACGGCGCGATTCTGGGCATGACCCGCGCCGAGATCGACGCAAAGCTGCCGCAGATCATTGAAATTTTCCGAGTGCGGCGATTTCATCGACACACCCGTCAAGCGCTATTCCAGCGGCATGTTCGTCAAGCTGGCCTTCGCCGTGGCCGCGCATCTCGACAGCGAGATCATGGTCATGGATGAAGTTCTGGCCGTCGGCGATATGAAATTCCAGCAGAAATGCTTAGGGAAAATGAGCGACGTCGCCAATCAGGACGGGCGCACGGTGCTGTATGTCAGCCATAATATGTCGACCATTCGTCAGCTTTGCACCCGCTGCGTCGTGCTGGACAAGGGCAGGGTCATCTTTGACGGCGACGTGGAGCAGGCCATCGCGGTCTACATGGACACCACCGACGTCAACGTTGTCCACTACGACCTGGCCGACGTCGCCCGCATGACGGGCAGCGCGGGCAAGCGGTTCCGGCTGGAAACGCTGGATTTCGTCGGCAAGGAGTCGAGCGTGTTTGCCGATACCGAAAAGATGCGGGTGAAAATCACCTGGCGCGTTTCGGAGCCGTTCGCGGGCATCCACATGAAGATGAACCTCCACGCGCGGGATTCGACGCCCGTCGGCATCACCCATCCCGTCGACCTCGGCCCCGCCGAGCCGGGCAAAATCTACACCTCTGTGTTTGAATTTGACCCGAGTCTGCTGGGCGAGGGACAGTATTTCTTCTATCTCGACATTTTTGACGGCGCGCTGGCCCACGCGGTCTGCCTGGACAAGCCCGTGACCGAGTTCGCCTTTGAGGTGACGAACAGCGACCTGACGATGCCCGAGTGGGCGTCCGGCTGGGGCCGCATCCACTTCCCGCCCGTCAAGCTCGTGCAGGAGTAACGCATGAAACCGAATTTGTACATTTGCCACACCGCGTATCAGGTCTTGGTCGATCTGCTGCGGGCCGGGCGCTGCGTCGGCAAGCCCCACACAATAGTGCTGTCGGCCTCCGTGCCCGACACCGCCGCGCTGGCGGCACGTCTGGACGCGACGGGCGTGGTCAAGACTGTCCTTGTGGACGAGACGCGCTGGCCCGGGACCGTGACGGGGCTGTTTGCCCACCGGCGCGCGGCCCGCGCCTTTGAGAAGCTGTGCGGCTGGAAATTGAACCGTGCAGCGTTTGAAAATGTCTATATCCACAACGATTGGAGTGTGCTGGGCCGCTATTTGCAGGATTGCCGCGCCGGGTATATTCTGTGCGAGGACACGTTCGGCAGCACGCTCGGCCCTGACCAGCATCTTGTGACCGACCAGCGCGCTGCGGCGGATTTTGCCGCGAAGCAGCGCGGAAAAGGCTACCTGTACTGGGGCGACAGCCCGTGGTGCGTCCGCGTCGAGAGTGAGGACGCCGCGCGGTGTACGTTGTTTTCGGCGGACCGCATGGTGACGGACAGCAAGTCCAAACTGTTAGAGAGCCTGACCGACGACGAAAAACGCGATGGTGCGCCGCGTGTTTTTAACGCAGCCCCTGCCCGAGAAGGCAGACGGCGCGACGCTTTTGCTGCCCCGCAGCTTTGTGGCCGACGGGCTGATGACCCAAGCGGAGCAGGACGCGATGTTCAAAGGCGGTGGCGAAAAAAGTACGCCGTTGGGCCGCTCTTTATCAAGACCCACCCGCGGGACACGACGGATTTACGCCGCCCTGTTCCCCGATGCAGTCATTTTGGAGCGCACGATGCCCAGCGAGGTGCTGAACTTCTGCCTCCCCTTCCATTTCGCCCGTGCCGTCACCGTGCAGAGCTTCGTCCTGCGCGGCTTCACCGCGGCGGATGAGAAGATCCTGCTGACGCTGGAGGAGGCGAGGGCACTCCTATAAGCGGCTGAGGATGTAGGGGCGAACATTGTTCGCCCGTCAACTTTACGAAACAACGCTTTTTCGGGAAAGCTGTAAATGAGGCAAACAGCCGCGGGCGAGCAATGCTCGCCCCTACAGAGAGCTTCCCGCGGATATATTGAGGTATAAAACCATGAAAACAATCGCTGTGATCCCGGCGCGCTACGCCAGTACCCGGATGCCGGGTAAGCCGCTGGCCGATGTGCTGGGCAAACCGATGATCTACTGGGTCTACAAGGCCGCCAGGGCCTGCCCGAAGCTGGACGATGTGCTCATCGCCACCGACGACGAGCGCATTGCCGACGCCTGCAAAACCTACGATATGCGGTATATTATGACCAGCCCCGACCACGACACCCCCACCGGGCGCATCTGGGAGGTCAGCACCGTCGAGGACGCCGACCTCTACCTGCAGCTCATGGGCGACGAGCCGCTCGTCAACCCCGCGGCGTTCGACCTGATCCTGCCTGACACGCTGCCCGATGACCCCTATTACGTCGCGGTGCTGACGAACGTTATGGAGCACCCCGCCGACGTCATCGACTTCTCGAACCAAAAGGTCGTGACGAACGCCGCGCGGGAGATCCTGCTGATCTCCCGCAGCCCCATCCCCTACCCGAAGGGCACGCTGGATTTCGAGTACGAGAAGGTCACCGGCATTCAGCTGTACAGCAAGCAGGCGCTGAAATTCTACCATGATACGCCGAAATCTATCCTCGAAAAGGCCGAGGAAAACGACATGATGCGCTTTATCGAGAATGGCCACAAGGTACACGCCATCGTCAGCCCGTACAAGACGGTCAGTGTGGACACGCCGAAGGATCTGGCGCTGGTAAATGAAATTTTGAAGGAGAAGCAGCATGGCTGATATTAAACTGCTGGACTGCACCCTGCGCGACGGCGGCTATGTGAACAACTGGCAGTGGGGCTTCGGCTCGGCGCGCCGCATCATCCAGACGCTGACCCGCGCGGGCGTGGACATCGTCGAGGTCGGCTTTCTGCGCAATGTGGACGGCTACGACCCCGATGTGACGGTCTGCAACACGATTGAGGAGCTGAACCGCCTGCTGCCCGACGAGGGCCAGCGCGGCCACACGATGTACTCCGGCATGGCGATGCGCTCCAACTACGACATTGCCAAGCTGTCCCCCTACGACGGCCACGGCATTGAAATCATCCGTATCACCGCCCATGATTACGACATTAAGGACGGCATGGACTTTGCCCGCCGCATCAAAGAATTGGGCTACAAGGTCTCCATCAACCCCATCAACATCATGGGCTACAGCGACAAGGACCTGCTCTGGATCTTTGAGCAGGTCAACGAAATTCATCCGTGGCAGTTCTCCATTGTGGATACCTTCGGCAGCATGCGCCGCCGCGATCTGGAGCGCATCGTCAGCATGGCTGACCATAATTTAGCCCCGGACATCCGCCTGGCGCTGCACCTGCATGAGAACATGGCGCTGAGCTTCTGCCTGGCGCAGGAATTTCTCGACAAGCATCTGCGCCGCGACCTGGCTGTGGACGGCAGCCTGATGGGCATGGGCCGCATCCCCGGCAACCTGCCGATTGAGCTGATCGCCGACTATATGAACGAGTACTTCGGCGGCCACTACAACATTGACGACCTCATGGATGCCATTCAGGACCACATTGCGCCCATCAAGGGCAACTGCGCGTGGGGCTACACCCCGGCGTACTTCCTGTCGGCCAAGTTCAATCTGCACCGCAACTATGCCGAGCATTACCTTGGCAAGGGCGATCTGACGAACCGCGACATCAACCATATTCTGGCGGCCATCGCGCCGAACAAAAAGACTGTGTTTGATGCCGCCTACGCCGACACGCTCTACACCGAGTACAAGAACCGCCGCATCGACGACGCAGGCGCGCTGGCCGCCCTGCAAAGGGCTTTTGCGGGCAAGACCGTGCTGGTGCTGGCCCCCGGCGGCAGCCTGGCTGCCAAGGCTGGCCGTGCCGCTGTAGCAGCCGCGCAGGCCGACGTGACAGTCTCGGCCAACTTTGTGCCGGATTTTGTGACGCCCGACTATGCGTTTTTCACGAACGCAAAACGCTTTGACGTGGATGCTGCCTACCCCTGCCCGCTGATCCTGACCAGCAACCTGCGCGCCGACAAGGACGCGGCGGTGGTCAACTATGACCGGCTGTCCGCCACCGACGCGCAGGGCGGCAACAGCGTGCTGATGCTGCTGCGTCTGCTGCGCCAGTGCGGCGCGGCGCGGGTGCTGCTGGCCGGTGCCGATGGCTACAGGCCGGGCACTGCCGCCTACGCGGACGAGGGCCTGCACACCCACACCGGGCGCGGTGCGGCCTACAATGCCCAGATGGCGGGGGCTATCCGCGCGGCGGGCCTGCCCGTGGGAAATTTATCACCCCCAGCGAGTACGAGAGGGTCTGACGATGATACGACTGCTGGTGCTGGACGTGGACGGCACGATGACCGACGGCGGCGTCTACTACGATGCCACCGGCAATGAGCTGAAGAAATTTGCCATCAAGGACGGCGCCGGGCTGGTGCTGGCGCGCACGGCGGGCATCCGCGTGATGATCTGCACCGGGCGCGAGTGCGAGGCCGTGTGCCGCCGCGCCGCAGATTTGAAAATCACCGACATCTACCAGAATGTTGGCAAAAAAGCCGCGTTCCTGCGGGATTTCATGGCTGAAAACGGCTACGCGCGGGACGATGTCGCCTACTGTGGCGACGACTTGAACGATCTGGCGGCCATGGCGCTGTGCGGCTTTGTGGCCTGCCCGGCGGATGCCGCGCCGGAGGTGCGGGCGCGCGCCGACTATATCTGACCCCCAGCGCGGCGGCGAGGGTGCCGTCCGCGGAGCTGTGGAGAAGATCCTGCGCGGGGACGGACGCTGGAACGACGCTGTGCAAAAAAGGCGTTTCAGGTGGAATTGTAACGCTAAACTTGCGGGCGGCTGTAGGGGTCGATGCTTGCATCGACCCGCGGGCGGATGCGAGCATCCGGCCCCTTCGGCCTAACGGAAGGAGATTTCATGCAAAAACGAAAAAACATAGCCCCCCTGCTGGCGGCACTGGCAACGCTTGTCGTACTGCTGGCGGGCGTGGTGCTGATCTGGCTGGCGAAGGTCCGGCCCGATGTGGGCAAGGGCCGCAGTGAGATCGTCACCGACTTCCTGCGGGCCGAGCTTTTGCAGGACGGCCAGACCGCAACGCAGGTCTTTACCTACGACAAGGATATTTTGACGATAGGTCTTGAATTTTGACCTGCCGGGTGACCAGCCCTGCGGTGCGCTGGACGTTGTGCTCTACGACGCCGACACCGGCGAGGAGCTGTCCCGCTCCGTCGGCACGATGGACTACATCGTGCCCGACCAGTACACGACCCTGGGGATGGACCCGCCGTGACCGGGCAGGAGGGCCGTCGCTACAAGCTGGCCGTCACGCCGCACTACGCGACGGACGCGAATTTTGGCCATCGGCCACAGCGACGGTGTCGCGCTCTGGAAGGAGCAGATGGCCGTGGATGACCGTGTGATCGACGGCACGATGGCGATGCAGATCACCTACCAGCGCATCGGCGGCTACCTGACGCGGTTCTTCCTGCTTGTGGGCGGGCTGGCCGCGGTGCTGGCCGCGCTGGCCGTATGGGCGGTGCTTAGCAAAAAACTGGCACTGCACCGTCTTGATTTTTGTGCTGGTGCTCGGCTTTGGACTGCTGTACAGCTTTGTGCTGCCGCCTTATGCCGCGCCCGACGAGAAATACCACATCAACCAGAGCTTTACGCTGGCCTGCCGCTGGGCCAACGACCTGTCCCACGACGAGTGGCGGATGGGTAAGGTGCCCACGACGACGAGCTTCCGCCGCGTCGGTGACGAGGACGCCGACCTGCAAAACGAGAACACGACGGTCTTTACGTGGGAGGCGTTCACCTCCCAGCTGTTCACCACCACAGACCAGCCCTTTGACAGCCATCAGGAATATAATGAATTGCAGACCGACCAGAACCCGCTTCTGTACGTCGTCAGTGCGGCGGCAGTATTTCTGGCCTATGTGCTGCATTTTGGCTTTGCGCCTGCGCTGTTTTTTGGGGGCGGCTTGCAAATCTGCTGCTCTTTGCGGCGCTGGCGGCGCTGGCGGTCAAGACCGCGCCGTTCGGCAAGCGGGTCTTTACCGTGGCCGCGCTGCTGCCCATGACGCTGCACCTGGCGGCCAGCTTCAGCCGGGACGCGCCGCTGCTGGGGCTGTGCTTTGTGTTCACGGCGCTGCTGATGGACGCGGCGTTCGGCCCGAATCAGAAAAAGGCGCTCTCCCCCGCCCGGCTGACGGCGCTGCTGTTCTGCGGCGTGCTGCTGGCCCCGGGCAAGCTCGTCTATCTGCCGCTGGCGGCACTGCTGCTGCTGGTGCCCGCCGCGCGGCTGGGGCACCACGCCAGGGCGAAGAAGTGTGCCTATCTGGCCGCCTGTCTGGCGCTGGCGCTGCTGCTGAATACGGGCCTTCTGACCGATACGCTGCGCAGCGGGCAGACCGCAGTGCAGACCACGGCGGCGGAGGACGCAGACCGCGCGGTCAAGAGCCGCCCCGCAGAGCCGGACGAAGCCTACGAGGCCGAGATCTGCGGCGAGAGTACGCTGGAAAACTACGTCAAGCGGCTGTATTATTACGTGGACGACAACCGCAGCCCCGCTGCCCGCGAGGTCGCATTCTGGGTGCAGGCCATGCAGGAGGGCGACGTCAGCCCGGCGGTGCTGGGGCAGAGTTTCCTCTTTTCGCCCGACAGGGCCAACAGCTACACCGACGGCCAGGCATTTTACACGATGGCCTCCTATGCGCTGCTGGGCACCGACGTGACCGACGGCAACGCGGACGCCTACCTGCCCTATTTTGCCGAGGGCGGCGCGGTGCAGGCCTACAAGCAACTGTTCAACCTGACCAGCTGTGTCGAGAGCTTCGCCGCGCTGGGTGTGGACGTCGGCACGATGGATGACCGCATCCCGCTGGACCGCACGGTGCTGGCGCAGGAGGTCGAGGCCGCCCGCGCGACCCGCAGCACCCAGAGCACGGCGGACGAGGCCGACAAAGCCACCTACACGCCGGGCTACATCCTGCGCCATCCCGTGGACACGGTGCTGCTGTTTGTGCGCAGCGCCGTGGAAAACGGCAACCATTACATCCGCACGCTGGTGGGCGGCAGCCTAAGCTACTACACCGTTGATCTGGCCTGGGGCTGGGTCGCGGTGCTGTACCTGCTGCTGGCCTACGCGGCGCTGCCCGTGCAGGGCGCGGTGATGAAGCCCGCCGGTAAGGCGCGCGGCTGGTGCTGCGCGGCGGCGGCGCTCTGCTGCCTGCTGGCCGTGGCCGGGTGCCTTTTGTGGACACCCACTCATTACGACACGCTGTACGGCCTGCAGGGGCGGTACTTCCTGCCCGTGCTGCCGCTTCTTCTGCTGACCTGCCTGCCCCGCCGTCTGGCCGCCGTGCCTGACGAGGACACCGCCCAGACCCGCCTTGTGGCCGCGCTTGCATTGGTACAGGCGGGGATGGTCGTGAATATTATGCTGGCGATTATTGCAAGATAAAAATAAGATAATAGATACTAAAAAAGGAGTGCGCAAGGCGCACGATTTGAAATTTTGCGGGGCGCATCAGCGAGCCGCATCCACCATACTTTTTATCCTTTATCGCTTATCTTTTCGCTAAAAAAGGCTGTACTATGGTTATCTGTTTCTTCTCAACGCAATACCTCCCCACCCCGGCGGGGTCGAGCGGTATACCTGGAATCTGGCGCGGCGGTGTGTGGAGGTAGGGCATCGCGCCCTTGTCGTCACGTCGTCGCTGCCGGGCCTGCCCGCGCGGGAGCGTGATGCCGACGGCATCGAAATCTACCGTCTGCCGTCCTGGCCTGTCATGGGCGGGCGGTTCCCCGTGTTAAAGCCTTTTGCCGATGCAGACGACCTCTGGGCACAGGGCATCGACTTTGCGGTCATCCAGACCCGGATGTACACGCAAAGCGTCTGGGCCGCACGGCAGTGTAAGCGGCGCGGCATCCCGGCGCTGGTCATCGACCACTCCACCGGCTATATGCTGCACGGCGGGCTGGCCGGGGCGCTGGGCAAGGCGTATGAGCACGCGGCCTGCGGCAGCATCCGCCGCTGCGGGTTCCCGTTCTACGGTGTCTCCGGGGATGTCTGCCGCTGGCTGAAAACGTTCGGCATCCAGGCGGCGGGCCGACTGCCCAACGCTGTTGACCCTGCCGAGCTGGAACGGCTGGCCCACGCGGACAACGCGGTTGACTGGCGCAGGAGGCTGAACGTGCCCGCGGACGGCAGGCTCGTCGCCTTTGTCGGGCGGCTCATCCCGGAGAAGGGCGCGCTGCGGCTGGCTCAGGCCGTGCAGGGCATTCCGGGCTGTACGCTGGCCGTGGCGGGCACCGGCCCCGAGGAGGCCGCTCTGGCCGCGCTGGGCGGCGGTATCCATGCGCTGGGGGCACTGCCGCATGAGCAGATCGTCCAGCTGCTGACACAGGCGGACGCCTACTGTCTGCCCACCGAGTACGCCGAGGGCTTCCCCACGACGCTGCTCGAGGCGGCGGCCTGCCGCTGCCCCATCGTGACGACCCGCACGGCGGGCACCGACGAGCTGCTGCCCGGGGACGACTACGCGGTGTTTTTGGCAAACGCCGCGCCCGAGATCATCCGCGCAGGGCTGGAAACGCTGCTGGCGGACCCCGCTGCGGCCCGCACCCGCGCCGAAAACGCCCGCCAAAACCTTTGCAGCCACTTTACATGGCAGGCTGTCTTTGCTACAATGATGGAAGCCGTAACGTCTGCCAAAAGGAGCTAAGATGTCAAAATTACTCATCGTCATCCCCGCGCACAACGAGGAAGCCAACATCGTGCAGGTCGTCGAGGAGCTGACCCGCAGTTATCCACAGTATGATTACGTGGTCGTCAACGACGGCAGCCGCGACAAAACCGCGGCGCTTTGCCGTGCCCACGGCTATCGGCTCATTGACCTGCCGGTCAACCTGGGGCTGGCGGGCGCGTTCCAGACCGGGCTGCGCTTTGCCGCGGAGAACGGCTACGATTGCGCCATGCAGATGGACGCCGACGGTCAGCACAAGCCGGAGTATATCGCCCCGATGCTGGCCGCGCTGGAGGAGGGCAACGACATTGTCATCGGCAGCCGCTTCCTGGCCGTGAAGAAGCCCAAGACGCTGCGGATGCTGGGCAGCTACATCATCAGCTGGTCCATCCGCCTGACGACGGGCCGTGCCATCTGTGATCCGACCAGCGGCATGCGGATGTTCAACCGCGCCATGGTCGAGGAGTTTGCCCAGAACCTGAACTACGGCCCCGAGCCCGACACGATCAGCTACCTGATCAAAAACGGCGCGACGGTCAAGGAGGTGCAGGTCGAAATGGGCGAACGTCTGGCGGGCCAGAGCTACCTGACCTTCTGGCGCAGCGTGCAGTATATGGTCAAAATGTCCATCTCGATTCTGTTGATCCAGTGGTTCCGCAAGCGCGACACCGAGACGCCCTACCCCGAAAGGAGCCTGTGAAATGTTCGATCAAACGCTGATTCGTGTCTGCCTGATCCTGGGGCAGCTTCATCACGGCGGGGTACATCCTGCGGCGCGTGCGGCACGCAAAGGTCCAGATCGAGGATACGATCTTCTGGCTGATGTTCAGTGCGGCGCTGCTGATCCTGGCCATCTTCCCCGGCATCGCCTATTGGGCCGCAAACCTGCTGGGCTTCATGAGTCCCATCAACTTTGTCTATGTTGTCATCATCTTTTGCTGCTGGCCAAGCAGTTCTTTATGTCCATCAAATTGAGCCAGCTCGACAGCAAGGTCCGTATCCTGACCGAGCAGGTCGCCCTGAACGAGGAAAAGGCGGAGCGGGATAAGCTGGACCTGTGAAAAGGCTTCCCCCTTGGGGAAAGCTGTCAGCGGCCCCGACCGCTGACTGATGAGGGGCGGGTGCGCCATGGCAGGCCGCTCATGGGCAATTGCGGCAAGGCTGCCCCTCATCCGGCCCTATGGCCGCCTTCCCCCTTGGGGGAAGCCTTTGGGGGGTGCGCAAAATTGAAAATTTGTATTTCCCCCCAAAACTATGCTATAATAAAGTATTGACTAAAGAGAAAGAAGGTTTCAGATATGGCTTATACCCCGAAACTGACCTATAAGGGCCGCCCGCTGGTGCGCTGCGGCAACGATATTTACTACGGCTCGATGAAGGACCCGTTCGTTGTCTACCTGCAGGTGCTCTCGACCAAGAAGGAAAACGGCGTCGACGTGGCCGACAAGGTCCACATCGTGCTGCTTTCCACCGACGAGAGCAAGCCCCTGCCCGAGCGCATTGCCCGCCAGGCCAACAAAGTCGGCCTGTACAACGCGCTGTCCTTCGGCGACATCATGCTGCAGGGCGCGCTGCGGAAGAAGTAAGCGTCTCCCCTGCCCCGCACAAAACACAAAGCCCCGCAGCCAAACGGCTGCGGGGCTTTTGCACTTGATGTCAAAACGGGGCGGGCGGATGACGGGCATCCGCCCCTACACAACGGAGATTTACTGCTTAGTGGTCCTGCTTGTCGGTCTCCTCGGCAGAGTCGTCCTCGGTGCCTTCAAGCTCGATGTCGAAGGTCGCGCCGCAGTGCGGGCAGACCAGATCGCCCTCGGGGTCCATCAGGGTCTCCTCGTCCAGCGTGGAGATCTGGCCGCAGTTCGGGCAGGTCACCTCATACATGGTGCTGTCGTCCTCGGCGTCCTCCTCGTCATCCTCGTCCTCATCAGCGTAGATGTCGCTGACGACGTCGTCCAGATCCTGGTCGAGGGTCTCCAGCTCGTCGTACACCTGATCCAGGGCGTTGTCGTGCTCGGTGACCTGGGCGGCCATCTCCTCCAGCAGGTCCATCATGGCGGCAATGACCTTGCCGTTCTTGGAGTCTGCGTCAAAATCCATACCGGTCATCAGGCCGCGGATGTAGGCGGCCTTTGCATTCAGATCCATAGCCATAGTCAAAATCCTCCCTAATGTTAAAAAATTGCCGGGCGCGGCGGTACGGCCATGCCCGGCAAAGAGAACCTAATCAGTTCACGCGCTCCATATACTCGCCGGTGCGGGTATCGATGCGGATCTTGTCGCCCTCGTTGATGAACAGGGGGACGCGGATCTCGGCACCGGTCTCAACGGTGGCGGGCTTCAGGGTGTTGGTGGCGGTGTTGCCCTTGACACCCGGCTCGGTAGCGGTGACCTCCAGCTCAACGAAGTTGGGGATCTCAACGCTGAAAACCTTGCCCTTGTAGCTCAGCAGCTTGCAGGTGTCGTTCTCCTTGCAGAACTTGAAGTTATCGGGCACGTCAGCCGCGCCGACAGGAATGTCGTCGTAGGTCTCAACATCCATGAAATGGTACAGATCGCCATCCTCGTAGGAGTAGGTGACCTCACGGCGCTCGATGAAAGCCTGCGGGAACTTGGCGGTCGGGTTGTAGCTGGTCTCAACAACAGAGCCGGTGATGACGTTCTTGGTCTTGGTACGGACGAAGGCAGCGCCCTTGCCCGGCTTGACGTGCTGGAACTCAACGACCTGAAGGACCTGGCCGTCCTGCTCGAAGGTGACACCGTTACGGAATTCGCCTGCAGAAATCATATAGAAATTCCTCCATAAATAAATTATACATACCTGTTTATATTTTACAGGATGAAAAGCAATTTTGCAAGTCCTGTGCGGACTTTTTTGCGGGAAAATTGATATTTTTTGTCCAATTTACAGCGCTGCGTACCCCTGGACCAGCGCGGCGGCGTCCTCGGCCTGGGTCCCGGCGGATTCACAGATGATCGTCCGGGGCCAAATGACGCTCCCTGAGCAGCGCCAGCAGCGGTGCGTGGGGCGGGCCGAACGCTGTATCCGCAAAGGTCAGATGGCACTTCTCGCCGCCCTTGGTGTAGGCAATGCGGGAAAAGTGCGCGTGGAAATGCACGGCGCGGTCATCCCCCAGCCGCGCGTCCAGCGTGTCCAGCAGGGCGGCGTAGTCCGCGGCGGCGGTGGCGTCGGCAAACTGCACGCCGCAGCTGCGGGCGTACAGGTGCCCAAAGTCGATGCAGGGCGTAATGCGCGGGTCGACCTCGCATAGAGCCAGCACCTCGTCCAGCGTGCCGAGCTGGTTGACCTTGCCCATCGTCTCGGGGCAGAGGATGCAGTCCTCAAACCCGGCCTCGTCGCAGGCTTTGACAGCGCGGGCCATCGTATCCAGCGCCTTTTCCAGCGCCTCCTCCCGGCTCTGCTTGCCGCAGGAGCCGGAATGGAAGATGACGCGCCGCCCGCCCAGCGCCTTGACGAGGGCGCAGCTTTGCAGCAGGTAGTCGATGCTGTGCAGCCGCTTGTCCTCCTCAAGGCTCGACATACTGATGTAGTACGGCGCGTGGACGGACAGGGCAATGTCCCGCTCGGCACAGGCGGCACCGAGCGCAGCGGCCTTGTCGTGGGCCAGCCGCACGCCGCGCCCGCACTGGTACTCAAATGCCGTCAGGCCAAAGCCCGCCGTGTAGGCGGCGATGGCGGCGGGGTCAAACTTTTTGACTGTGTAGCTGTCGGCCAGACCGGCTGTGCCGAAGCGCGGGGGTATCATTCATACAGCTTGCCGCCCTTCTGATAGTATTTGTCGATCCAGTACGGCTCAAACTTGCGCTTTAACAGCACAAAGTTTGTTCTTGTCGTGGTTCGTGCGGGCATCAGGTAGAGGCACGGGCAGCCGTACAGCCCGGCGGCCATCCGGTCCGCAAAGATCTGGTCGCCGACCATGGCCATTTCGCTCTTTTTGCAGCCCAGGCGGCGGCGCGCCACCCGTCAGGCCCGATGGTGAACGGCCTTGCAGGCCAGCGGCACCCAGTCCAGCCCGATGCGCTCGGCAAAGGGGCGCACGCGCTTGGCCGTATTGTTGGACACGATGGTCAGGCGTATGCCGGCTGCGCGCATCTCGTCCAGCCACGCCTGCACGGTGTGCTCCAGCACCTGACTGTTGTCAGCGGTCAGGGTGTTATCCACGTCGAGCACGAGGGCTTTGATGCCGTGTGCCGCGAGAAAATCCGGGCGGATACACTCGATGGTTTTGAAGATGTATTCAGGGGCTTAGAATCATGGTGGTGACCTTTATAAGGGTAATGAGTGGTTACGGCAGCGGCCAGCGGCGGCATGAGGGCATGCCGCCCTACGATGCACAATTCCGCAGGACGTAGGGCGGGGTGCCCTCACCCGGCCACACCGACGCCTGCACGTAAAACTAAAATGTGCAGGCCCGCGCGTAACGCGAACCTGCACAGTCGTTCGTTGTAAGATACCTTACTTAAACTTGCGCTTGCGGGCAGCCTCGGACTTCTTCTTGCGCTTAACGGAAGGCTTCTCATAAGCCTCGCGCTTGCGGACCTCAGCTAACACGCCGCTGCGAGCAGTGCTGCGCTTAAAACGGCGCAGAGCGCTCTCGAGGGACTCGCCCTCTTTGACACGGATCTCCGACATCTTCTTCCCTCCCTTGACCTGAGACAGGAGTTTGCCGGTCAAATACTATTAACCAGTAAAAAATGATTATACTATATTGACCCCCTGCCTGTCAACAACAATTTTCGCTAAAATGAAAATTTTTATATTGTTCATATTTAGGACTCTTTACCCCAGCACCGTGTGCCACACCCACAGTGCACCGTAGATTACGGGCTGATGCAGCATGTAGACCAGCAACGTATTGCGCCCGATGGCACACAGAGGACGCAGCGCGGCGGGCGGCTCTCCCCTGCCGGGGCGCCACAGCCGCGCCAGAAACACCCCGCACCAGAACAAAAAACACCCACGGCACTACGGGGGAAATAATCCGCCGACGTGAACCTTGTCAGGTCGGGCAGGCCCAGCCAGAACAGGTTGGCCCGGTACAGCCCCGCAGGCACCGCGCAGAGCCGCCAATTCTCGAAGCCCAAATACCCTTCGGGCAGCTGGTTCGTCAGCGCAAACAGCGCCGCAGACGCCGCCAGGCCCGCGCCCGCGGGCAGGCGCTGCAAAAGCGGATAGACTAGGCAGGTCAGCAGCACGGCGGCAGCGTTCAGGTGCAGAACGCCGAACCAGATCGCCTCCGACGGCATGAACGCTGCGGTCACAAACGTCAGCACAGCCGCGCAGCCCGCCACGATCAGCCCGTTCTTTGCGGGCCGCTTTGCCAGCGGGAAGCTGAACCCCGACAGCAGAATAAAGCTCCAACAAATATATTGCTGCCACACATGGCAGCCGGGGGCCCAGATGTTGTACCAGCTGCTTTCGTGGCCGAACACATACACCCAGTCGTACATGGCGTGGTAGGCCAGCATGTTCAGCAGCGCCAGCCCGCGCAGGGCGTCGGGCAGCCACATACGGCTGGTTTTGGTGCGCAGTACGGGCATTTTACCACCTCTTTCCCAAAGATTTACTGTAACACTATTCTAGCACACCCGCGCGCGGCTTGCAATCGCGCGGGTTTTGCGGTACAATAAACCAGATAAGGGAGTGTGAAGGTATGAAGGACATCCGCCTTGTGGCGTTGGACCTTGACGGGACAGTTTTCAACGATAAAAAAGAGATCACCCCGCGCACGCTGGCGGCTATCCGCGCAGCCTGTGCACGCGGCGTGGCGGTGCTGCCCGCCACCGGGCGTACAGCCAGCGGCATCCCCGCGGCGTTCACGTCCATCCCCGGCGTGCGGTACGCGCTGACCTCCAACGGAGCCAGCGTCGTTGACCTGACAACGGGCGAACAACTGGTGAACCAGCCGTTCGGGACCGAGCAGGCATTGAAAATTTACGATCTTCTTGAGCAGGGCGGCGGCATGATGAGCATTTTCATCGGCGGCAAAAGCTACACGACCCGCGCAAACGCCGAGAACCACATGGATGTGGTGCCCGAAAACCTGGAAAAACTACTTCCGCACGACCCGCATTGAGGTAGACGACATGCATGTGACGCTGCGCACCCACGCGCACGAAATCGAAAAGTACAGCATGCTCTACCACGACGAGGCCGAGCGCGACGCCGCCTGGCGTGCCATCGAGGCCGCCTGCCCCGGCGTGGAGCTGACGTCCAGCCTGCCCCGCAACATGGAGGTCAACGCCCCCGGCGTGACGAAGGGCAGCGGTCTGCTGGCGCTGGCGGCACACCTGGGCCTGACCCGCGCGCAGACGATGGCCGTGGGCGACTCCGGCAATGACCGCGCGATGATTGAAGCGGCGGGTCTGGGGGTGGCCATGGGCAACGCCACCGACGACATCAGGAAAATTGCCGATGTCACGACGGATGACAACAATCATGACGGTGTGGCAGCGGCTATAGAAAAATACGTATTGTAAAATTACAATAAAATATACGAGAGGTAAATTTATGAAAAACGTTCTGGTTGGTCAGTCGGGCGGCCCGACTGCCGTCATAAACTCCAGTCTGGCGGGCGTCTATGAGACCGCCAAGACTTGCGGCGCACCCCATGTCTACGGGATGCAGTACGGCATCGAGGGGCGTGCTTGAGGGCAAGCTCATCGATCTGGACACCGTGCTGGGCGACAAAATGGACATTGAGCTGCTCAAGCGCACACCGTCCAGCTTTCTGGGCAGCTGCCGCCACAAGCTGCCCGACCCCACCGTTGACGAGAAGCCGTTTGTGCAGTTGTTTGAGCTGTTCCGGCAGAACGACATCGGCGCGGTGTTTTACATCGGCGGCAACGACTCGATGGACACGATCTCCAAGCTGAGCGCCTACGGCAAGACCGTCAACAGCGAGATCCGCTTTATCGGCGTGCCCAAGACCATTGACAATGACCTGATGCTGACCGACCACACCCCCGGCTACGGCAGCGCGGCGAAGTACATCGCCACGATCCTGAAGGAGGTCATCTGTGATTCCAGCGTCTACGACCTGCGCAGCGTGACGGTGGCAGAGATCATGGGCCGCCACACCGGCTGGCTGGCTGCTGCCGCCAGTTTGGCTGCCGGTCCGGACTGCAACGGCCCAGACCTGATCCTGCTGCCCGAGTGCCCCTTTGACGAGGAGGCGTTCCTCAAGCGCGTGGCCAAGCTGGAAAAAGAGCGCCACAATGTTATTATCGCGGTCAGCGAGGGCGTCAAGAACAAGGACGGCGTTTTCCTGTGCGACCTGGTCTCCACGGCAGGTCAGCTGGATGCCTTCGGCCACAAGGCCATCCTGAGCGGCACGAGCCGCTATCTGGCGGACCTGATCCGCGTCCGACTGGGCTGCAAGACCCGCGCTATCGAGTTTTCTACGCTGCAGCGCTGTGCCAGCCATCTGGCCAGCCGCACCGACGTGACCGAGGCCTACCAGGTCGGCGGCGCAGCGGTGGAGGCCGCCATGCGCGGCGAGACCGCCAAGATGGCCGCCATCAAGCGCCTGAGCGACCAGCCCTACCGCGTAGAGACCGAGATGGTCGATGTGACGAAGGTCGCGAACTTTGAGAAGAAGGTCCCCGCCGACTGGATCACCGAGGACGGGATGCACGTCAACGAGAAGTTCGAGCGCTACGCCCGCCCGCTCATCCAGGCCGAGCTGTCGCCGATCTACATCAACGGCGTGCCGCGGCATATTCATCTGTAATTTTGAAAAAATAAAAACGGAGCACCGTATGGAAAATGCGGCGCTCCGCTTTTTTTGCTGCTGTAGGGGCCGGCGTCCTCGACGACCCGGGAGGCTTGCGGTGGCCGCACACGACCCGGCGGGGTGAGGGCACCCCGCCCTACGTATACTCCGCGGACAGACGTAGGGCGGCATGCCCTCATGCCGCCGCTGGGGTGTTGAGATTACCCGGAAAGCCCGTCGGAATCCCTCCGGCCCTGCGGGCCACCCCCCCGTTTTTTGACAAGGGAGGCTTAGACGCAAAAGAACCCGCGTTTCCGCGGGTCCTTCCAAATCATATCAATACAGACGAAATCAGCCGGAGACCTTCTCCTTCAGGCGGCCGCTGGCCTTGAAGCCGGGGATGGCCGTCGGCTCCAGC
>ENA-OQES01000228-OQES01000228.1-human-gut-metagenome-genome-assembly--contig:-NODE-228-length-24731-cov-3.678020_pt1 | contig 24731 bp, 38 predicted proteins | sample MGYA00242798_ERZ504641 | MGnify/ENA primary metagenome ERZ504641 (study PRJEB26092, sample SAMD00036327) | human gut metagenome | host: Homo sapiens | study: EMG produced TPA metagenomics assembly of...
GTATATGATGAGGTCATAATGGTATATTTTTCTCCTTATCCACGAATATGATAAAAAGCTAACTGATATTTTATCACATATGTTATAGAATTGTAAGCAATAATTTATTAAAGTAACAGTATACAAAACATAAGCGTTTATGAAAAAGTACAATACAAACTATTATTGTTAACAGGAAAAACGGAGGTTGCATTTATTATGCAGGAAACAGAAAAGAAATACCTGAAATGGTATCAGAAGATAGCGTATGGAGCAGGAGACCTGGCTTCAAATACCAGCTATGGACTTGTATCAAGCTTTGTACTTTTATATTTATCTGATACAATGGGGCTTAACACAGGAATTATTGGAACTTTAATGCTGGTATCGAAATTTCTTGATGGAATTTCAGATGTGATATTTGGAAATTTAATCGATCGCACTAAGTCAAAGCTTGGAAAGGCAAGACCATGGATGCTGTATGCACAGATAGGCGTATCACTTTGTCTGGTGCTGCTGTTTTCAATTCCGGGTGGAATGAGTGAAACTGCACAATATGCGTATTTCTTCGCATTTTATACAGCACTCAATGCTATCTTTTATACAGCAAACGGAATAGCATATTCAGCATTATCAGCCCTTATTACCAGAAACAAGAATGAAAGGGTTCAGCTTGGATCAATACGTTTCATGTTTGCAGTTGCTACAAATATTGTAATGGGGATTTGCAGTAACAGGTGCAGTTGATGCCTTTGGCGGTGGAGCAGCAGGATGGCGTATGGTTGCTGTTATATGTGGTGTAATCGGACTTGTTGTCAACACAATAAGCTGCCTGTGTGTTAAGGAGTTACCGGAAGAAAGTAGTGCAGCAGTTGAGGATACACAAAAACCGAAGGATGACAAAATAGGTTTTGTTGAGTCTTTGAAGTTACTTATAAGTAACAAATACTATATTTTAATTGTAGCAATTTATATTGTTTATTATTTCATGAGTAATCTTACAACAGGTTCAGCTATTTACTTTATGAAACATGTACTTGGAAATGGTTCATTACTTGGGTTGTTCTCAATGATGAAGATGTTCCCTGTAATAATTGCACTTATTTTTACTCCAATTCTTGTAAAGAAGACCGGAAGTTCATAATCCATTTTCCCGATTACGATTACCTCGATTGCAAAGAATGTTGCACTTAATGGTGTCTGAAATAACCCTCCAAATCCTGCTGCCATACCGATGACTAACATTATTCTTCCATTCTCTGGGAAGTTTAATTTTCTTCCGAGTGCATGAGACAGGGTTGCTCCGATCTGAACTGCAACTCCTTCTCTGCCAGCACTTCCTCCGAATAGATGCGTTAACCATGTTCCGATCATTACTAACGGAATTAGTAGTAATGGGATGGAATCTGTTTTTTGCTGGCCAACTTCGAAGACGAGTTTCATTCCTTTTAGACTTAGTTTACTGAATACGTAATACATTGCTGTGATCACCAGCCCAGCAATTGGCAGGAATGGCAGTAAATATTGATAATGTATGGTCCTGAACTCTGAAATTGCGATCAGTACTCTTCCAAACAAGGCGTCGATCACACCTACAATGATTCCTACAATGACTGCCATGATAAAATATTTTAGCAATTGTATCATATAATCTTTCTTTTGCATTTTCCTAAAATCCTTTCTTTTTTGATATGATCCAAACATCAAAAAATGCTGATAACCCCTGTGTTCATTACACAGAAGTCATCAGCTTAATAAGCGGTTTCGAATCTCTTCGAGGGAGAACTTCATTCCCTTTTTCTTTTGTTAAGATAGCATATTTTTTCATTTTGTGTCAATTTTGTAATTTATTCTAATATTTCTTTTACTTCTGATTCTTCAATATTGCATTTTTCTGCTTCATCCGCTTAATCACCTTAAGCCTCGTAAATTCCTCCCTCTCCTTCTCTTCCAACTCATTCGAAATCTTATAAACCAACCCGGTATAAGTCGGAATCGTAATATTCTTCAACGCATTTGCCCTCTTCTGCGTTTTCTTAATACTAGTTGCTAAACGATACGCCGCGTTTTCAACCATTGACAATTTAATTGTCAGATCCTTCACCTGCCGAAACGCTTCCCTGGCAACATCAATTGATTCAAATGTCCCATCCATCGCATATGTCAACTGATTCTCATGTGCATCATATTTCACATGTGGAATCTCTGTTCCCATGATACTTCTTGTCTGAATCTGTATCGAGTCCTCGATCGGAACTGTATAGGCAAGTTCTTCTACCTTACTGATCCCATGCTGGATATTCGCCCTCTGAAGGCATGCATACGCTCTTGTAAATGTTGTATCAATCTCTTCCTGAATATCTTTCGCCTCATCGATCAGATCCATCAGCTCACGAATCAGGATATTTCTTTTTTTATCCATCAGATCGTAACCCTGTTTTGCCAATGTAAGAGAGTTCTTGGCTGCGATCAGATTTCCTTTGGTCGGGAATTCTCGTGGGTCCATAATCTCACCACCTTTAGCTTTCCTGCTCTTTTGGCAGGTATTTATCGATGATCTTCATGTCGATTCGATCCAATTCTTCTCTTGGCAGGATCTTTAATAATTCCCATCCAAGATCCAATGTTTCGATCATGGAACGGTTTTCATCCGGCCCTGACCGATATATCGTTCCTCAAATACCTTTCCAAATTCCGATATTTTTTATCAATTGGGGATAACTCATCTTCTCCGATAACAGATGCTAAGTTTCTTGCTTCTCCCACTTTCGCATAAGCGGAAAATAACTGGTTTGCAAGATCCTGATGATCTTCTCTTGTGTATCCTTCTCCGATTCCATCTTTCATCAGACGAGAAAGCGATGGCAAAACACTGATTGGTGGATAAATGGTCTGTCCGTTTAAGTTACGATCCAGTACGATCTGCCCTTCTGTAATATAACCGGTTAAGTCAGGAATTGGATGAGTGATATCATCATTTGGCATAGTTAAGATTGGTAACTGTGTGACCGAACCTTCTGCTCCTTCGATGATTCCTGCACGTTCGTATAATGTTGCAAGTTCACTGTACAAATATCCTGGATATCCTTTTCTGGATGGAATTTCTCCTTTCGATGAAGATACCTCACGCATCGCTTCCGCAAACGATGTCATATCTGTCAGGATAACTAAGATATGCATATTACAGTCAAATGCAAGATATTCTGCTGCAGTTAAGGCTACTTTTGGTGTGATCAATCGTTCTACAACTGGGTCATTTGCAAGATTTAAGAACATACATACATGATTTGCAACACCACTTTCCTCAAATGTCTTCTGAAAGAAATCTGCAACATCATGTTTGACACCCATTGCTCCAAAGACTACCGCAAATGGCTCATCTGAACCATCTCCTAAGGATGCCTGTTTTACGATCTGGGCTGCCAGCTGATCGTGTGGAAGTCCGTTTCCTGAGAAGATGGGAAGTTTCTGTCCACGGATCAGTGTTGTTAATCCGTCAATTGCTGAAATACCTGTACGGATATAATTTCTTGGATATTTTCTGCGGACCGGATTTAATGGAAGGCCGTTGACATCTCGTTTGACATCGGTGATCAGTGGTCCTAATCCATCGATTGGTTTTCCGATTCCGTTAAATGTTCTTCCTAGCATATCTGGTGCAAGAGAGACTTCCATCGGGTGTCCAGTTAATTTTGTTCTTGTATTATCAAGGGACATATTTTCCGTTCCCTCAAATACCTGAATCACCGCTTTATCTTCGTATAATTCAATGATCCTTCCGATTTTTTTGCGTTTTTCCCTATCAACCGTAAATTCGACAATCTCATCAAAAAAAGTGCGTCCTGTACTCCTTCCAGAATGACAAGCGGACCTTTGATGCTACTTAGTCCTAAATATTCAATTCCCATAAAATGACCGCCTCCTTATGCATTCTTTTCCAGTACTGCATCATAGAAATCATCAATCTGTTTACGGTAGAGATCCAGTAATTGCAGATTGTCATTCGGAACATCGTATTTGATCGCAATGACTTTCTCAAAGATCCCTTCTGCTTTTAGCACGCTCATTGGCATTCCTCTCGCTACAAGTTCCCTGCTCTTTTGATACAGATATAAAATAACTTCCATCATTTTAAATTGCTTCTCCATGGACACGCAGGTGTCATCTTTATGGAAAGCATTTTGCTGCAGAAATCCTAATCGGATCACCCTTGCGATCTCTAACGTTAATTTCTGATCATCTGGAAGAACATCCCCACCGATCAGTTTTACGATCTCCATCAAACTACTTTCCTGATTTAAGATCGCCATCAGACGATTTCGATAGTCCACAAAATTGGGGGGATACATGATCTCTGTACCAGCCGCCGAGATCTGTCAGATATTCACTGTAACTCGTTAACCAGTGAATCGCTGGAAAATGTCTTGCGTAAGCCAAGGATTTATCAAGTCCCCAGAAGCAACGGACAAATCGTTTGGTATTCTGTGTAACTGGCTCTGAGAAATCTCCTCCCTGCGGAGATACTGCACCGATGATCGTTACAGAACCGTCCGTTCCATTTAAGTTGTGCATCATTCCAGCTCTCTCATAAAAAGCTGATAATCTGGAAGCTAAATATGCCGGAAATCCTTCTTCTGCTGGCATCTCTTCCAGACGACCGGACAATTCTCTTAACGCTTCTGCCCATCTTGAAGTAGAATCCGCCATGATTGCGACATCATATCCCATATCACGGTAATATTCTGCCAACGTAAGTCCTGTATAAATAGATGCTTCACGTGCTGCTACCGGCATATTGGATGTGTTGGCGATCAGTGTTGTTCGGTCCATCAATGGATTACCACTCTTTGGATCAACTAATTCTGAAAATTCTTCCAATACCTGTGTCATCTCATTTCCACGTTCCCCGCATCCGATATAAATGATAATATCCGCATCGGACCATTTCGCAATCTGATGCTGTGTCATTGTCTTTCCAGTACCAAAACCACCTGGAATTGCCGCAGTTCCACCTTTGGCAATCGGAAACATTGTATCCAGTATTCTCTGACCTGTTACCAGTGGCACACATGCCGGAATCCTGTCGTGAACAGGTCTTGGAACCCTGATTGGCCATCTCTGGATCATTGTTAACTGTTTTTCCGTTCCATCGTCCAATCTTAACGTGATCATATGATCCTTAATCGCATGTTCTCCATCAGATGCCACAAAAGTAACCGTTCCTGTAAGATCTGGCGGCACCATGCATTTGTGTACGATGGCTCTTGTTTCCTGCACTTGGGCATAGATATCACCGCCATGAAGAACCTCTCCTTCATTGACAACTAATTTTGTGTCCCACAATTTCTCCATATCAAGCGAATCTACGCTGATACCTCTTGTGATAAATGCACCTGCATTTTCTGCGATCCTCTCTAAGGGACGTTCAATTCCATCAAAAATGTTATCAAGGATTCCGGGAGCTAATGTGACGGATACTGCCTCCCCGCTTGCTTCCACGATCTCGCCCGGTTTTAATCCTGATGTTTCTTCATATACCTGAATCGTCGTACGGTCTTTATCCAGAGAAATGACTTCTCCAACTAATTTTTCTTTGCCGACATAAACCATTTCTGACATCTTAAATCCAGTATTTCCAGCCAGATAAATGACAGGTCCGTTAATTCCATAAATTGTTCCAGTCTTACTCACCTGTCACACCCCCTTTAAAGGTAAATTCTTCGTATTCCTTCTCCAAAGCACCTGAAAATGAATGATCGATCAAGATATTTCTTCCCGGAATAATCGAACGGATTCCTCCAAGAAAATCTTCTTCGCTGACTGTTACTGTCATTCCAGTTCGTTTTTCGAGGAATTCTTTTTTGTCCTCATCCGAACTGTTAATATAGATTGTCAATGGATTCCCATCTGCGAATCTCGCCGCTTTTGCAATATAGGATACAAGTAATTCTTTATACGCTTCGGTTTTCATGTATTCTTCTGCCATTTCCCGGGACTTCCTCAAACAATTTATTTTTTAATTCATTCTGCACTCGGCTTAATTGTCTTCGAAGTTTTAGCTGCCCTTTGGATGTTACTGTATTTAACTGCTGCCTTGCCGATGCTGTTTCGGTCTTGATCCTCGTATCTGCCTGCATCACAGCTTCTTGTTTATGTGTTTTGAACACGCCTTCCAATGCCTTCTGGTGCTGATCTATGATTTCATTTCCTCTGGCTCTTGCTTCTTCCATGGCAGCTTCTCTGATATGTGAAATCTTTTCTTCTACTGTCAATGTTGTCACCTTCCTTCTACAGCCGGCTTACAATTTCAATCCAATCGCCTCATTGACATAAGACGTGATAAAATCTTTCTTCCGTCCAGTTCCGTGCCTGTCAGGAATCTCGATCAGAAGCGGCATTTTCCGCTCCAGCTTGATCTCGTCGATCAATTCTGGAAATTCTCTTCCAAATTTCTCTGTCAAAAGCACGATCCCAATCTCTGGATCACTCATAGCTTTCTCGATTGCTTCTTTTAATTCATCCCTTTCATGAACTACAATCCCATCAACCCCGGCTAACCGCATTCCTGTCAATGTATCTAAGTTATCGCTGATCAAATACATCTTCATAACTATCACTTCCTGATCTATCCAAGTTTACCAATGATCATAAATGAAATGATCAATCCATACAGACATACACCTTCTGCCAGACCTACGAAGATCAGTGATTTACCTAAGGCACTTGGATCTTCACTGATCGCTCCTAAAGCTGCGCTTGCGGCACTCGCTACGGCGATACCACCACCAACACAAGAAAGTCCTGTTGATAATGCTGCTGCCAGATATCCAAGTCCTGTAGCCATTCCTGCATCAGAACCTGCTTGTGCTGCCTGTACCGGATCTGTGACAAACATCATCACTCCGGCGATCACAATGATCCCGAAGAAGAAAAAAGCGTTAAATGCAATACTTCGTTTATAACGTTTCTTTGTTCTCTCTCCATGAAGAAAATAACCAAATGGAATAAATATACTTAAGATTAATGCTGCGATGATCGCTAATTTGATTGCTAATGTCATAACCGATACCTCCTAATTTTCCTTGCCTGCATGATTGTCATACGGATGGAATTCTCTTCCTGATCCCGTATAGAAACGACTGAACATTTCATAATATTCCAGACGCAATACCTGAATTCCGACAACCAGACCTTCTAGTCCACACACGATAATATTTCCAAGAACAATGATGATCCAGTTTGGATTTCCTGCTCCATCTGTGATCCCTCCGAGCATCAGAACAACTTCCATCATAGCCGCATGGCTCACTGCAAATGCCCCGATACGCACAAATGAGATCGTGTTAGAGAAGAAACTTAACATCGTCTCGAACAATTCAAAAAATCCCTGCACCAGAAACATTCCAACGCCGCCTTCTGCTTTTGGTTTCTTTCCTTCCACGAGCTGTCCTAATGGTTCTTTTAATAAGAACATGATCACTGGAATTCCAAGGAAAATGATCATCATGATATTTCCTGGTGTTTTATGACCTGTCATATAAAGCACGATCGTTAAGACAAGGAATCCATAAAATACAAGTCCTGCAACTCCATTTGGGCTGAAGAATAAATTTTCTTTATCCCCACGTTTCTTTGCATTGATGATCTGAAATACCATCGCAAGCAGGATCAGTGCCATACCAAATGCAACTGCCACAATAAATACAGTATTTAACTGCCCAACAAACGGTAATTTCATCATCGCATGCATTGGCGATAACCACATTGGTTTAATGATCGTTCCTTCAAATCCAAAGAAGCTTCCAAACATAAAGCCAAAGAATGTAGAAAAAATTCCGGCAACAGAAATGATTCCTGCTAGATTCCATTTCTTGATCTTATATAGTAATCCCCCGCCGATAAACAAACACAATCCCTGACCAACATCCCCAAACATCGCTCCAAAGATAAAGGTATAAGTCAGTGCCACGAAAATGGTTGGATCCATCTCATCATGGGATGGCAGTCCATACATTCTGATAAACATTTCAAATGGTTTGAAGAATTTGGGATTCTGTAATTTCGTTGGTGGATCACCGAAGAATTTTTCTCTTCCTTCTTCAACAATGATCGTGATCCTATCATCATCTTTTGTCTCCTCAATAAATGCCTGTGTATCTTTTTCACTCATCCATCCACAGAGAATGTAGTAATCTTCCTGTTCTTCATTTTCCATACAGGCTGCCATTTTACGCACATCGAAGTTATTGGATAATTCTTCTAACTTATATCTCGCTCCTCGAATCTTCTTTGCCTTGACTGATAAGAAATCTTTCATCTGTTTCTGGACATTTTCGATTTCTTTTTCAATCTCATCGATCTGATTTCTTAAACTCCTGCAGATTTCTGCCGGCATTCCTTCGTAATCGTCTGGAAGTGCGATATTTTCAAAATGCAGAGATTTAAAGGTAGAATCAATCTTTCCCATCTCCTTATGTGCCGCAAAATTAACATCCATACACATAATTTTCATTTCGGATTCCTTCTAAAAAAATTGCATTGAGATCATCGAAATAAATATTTTTCAAGTTTCTGATAATACTCTACGTTTACTCGTCCGAATCTGACTTTCATATATTGATAGCCATAAACTTCTTTTAATTTAACTCTAAAGGCTGAAACGGTTCAAGTTCATGAAGTTTTTCTAATAATTCTTCTTCTGCTTCTTTAACCGGTCTTCCCTTGCCTTAAGGTCCAGATAATCATGATTGAGATCCCTGATCATTGTCAGGATCTCATCTGCCGTAAGAGATGTATCCATCTCTCCTTTTGGGCTGTGCAAGCATCAATACATACTGTTCCGCTTTAGAAAGCGGTTCTTTGTAAGGATTCACATCCATAAACGGCATGAGGTTATCTGTCGTTTTCAATTCTGTGATCGCATTTTCCAGCTGCATTTCGTATTTGGAAAGGTAAGATGCACTTACCCTGTCAATATCAGTTCTCGGTCCGGAAATGCTTAAGAATTTCATCTTTACGATCATGATGCATTACCTCCTTGACGTCGTTGCTTTTGCACCAGATACTGTAATGTCTCCCGTTGCGATAATCCATAGCGAATACATTCCAGTGCCGTGGTGATCTTATAAATCTCTTCCTCCTTTAAAAAATAAATATTGTTGTATACTTACCAGAGAATACGGATGGTTTCTGTAAGCGATCGTTAAGATATGTTCCACACATTCATTCACAATACTCTCAATCTGCACCTGTTCTCCGAACTCATATTTCTTTCCGTAATAAGTTTCATTTAATCTTCTTTTGAATTCTTCCACTGATGGCGCTTCGACCAGATCTTTAAATTCCTGATTCGAAAGTTTATGTTGAATCGGAATTAACAATGTGTAAATATCTGGTGCGAGCATATGGTAATATTTCTTTGCTCGGTAAATCCATTGAAGATTTAATAGATCGATCTTTGCTCCTAATTCTTTAGTCAGCATTTCCTTATCTTTTTTATCCCAATTTCCCTTGCGTTCTTTCCACATCATAGAAAAATAATATAAATCCAATGCCAGTTCATAATCCGCTAATGTCGATGCCCCTGACTGTCGGATTCTTGACAGTGGTGCGTAATATTCTGTATTCTTCAGGTAATCTACCAGATGATCAATATTCTTTGCCGTCACTAGCTGGTCAATCCGTATCTTTGAATATTTATCAAAAAATTGGCTTTTTGTAATTCAGATCAAATGGTACATTACTGTGATTAAATACAATTCTTAAGCAATATCGAACCAAATCTACTTCATACCGCTTCATAAAGATCTTTAAAAAATCTTTTTGCTGCATATCTGCGAAACGATAAAGTCTTGTGTAATCATCATATAATGACTGGATCAGGACTTTTTCGATATTACCTCTGTGATACAGTGATTCATCCATCTGTGTGATAAATTTTCCGTACGATTTTGTCTGTTTCAGATATTCAATGATATCTGTCACTGTATCCATAGAAGCCAGCTGTTCATAATCCTGTGGTTTTAAAAGCTTTGCACGCATTGCTGCGACTTTCGTCACAATTCCGCTGTAGCGCATCACATCTCTCAATGCTATCGCCTCCTATACTTTGATCACTCGCTCTAATATCTGTTTTGCATATTCGCTGTGATGTTCTTTGAAGTCTTGTTTTTAAAGATTCTATTTTCATTGTTATTTCTGTTCTTTCTTGTTTTCTTTAGAAGTTTTTCCATGTTTTGTTTGTCAAAGATCCGACTGAATCTTTTAATATCTTTTCGTTCGTCTCCTTTTCCATATCTGCTATCAAATGCATCCCTCTTTTTCTGCATCTTGCATTTCCATCTGATGCTTTTGTTCCTGTGCATTATCTACGATCGTCACGCGCTGTCTTTTCTGATCTCTGAAAGTTTCTCTGCTATTCTTTCCATCAGTAAAACCTCCTTTCATACCAACCATTGTAGTCCTTTCTATTTATTTTTGCTAGTATTTTATCTGCTTTTTTTGCGTGTATTTAGCAATTATTCACAATTTTTTGACAGTTTTCATGCAATGTTTTACAATCTGTTGTATTATTATTTAAAATGATCGACCTTCCCACAATAATTCGCGATCGTTTTGATCAACACCTCAGATTCCAACGGTTTCGCCAAATGCTCATTCATTCCCGCTTCCAAAACTCTCCTACGATCTTCCGTAAATGCATTCGCTGTCATCGCAATGATCGGAATATCTCTGGCATTTTCTTTATTGCTCCATCTTATATATCTCGCTGCTTCTAATCCGTCCATCACCGGCATCATCACATCCATTAAAATAATATCAATTTCTCCTAGTTTCGATTCTTTGAAAATTTCCAATGCTTCTTTTCCATTAAATGCCTTAATTACATTCGCCCCGGCACTCTCCAGAACAAATTCTGCAATTTCCATATTCAATTCATTATCTTCGGCAAGCAATACATTGACACCCTTGATCGATGCATTTTTTTATCTCTTTTGTCTTAAGTTCTTCGTGCTTTATATTATGATCGATCTGAAATGGAAGCTCAATATAAAACGTCGTTCCCACACCTTGCTCACTCTCAAATGAGATTGTTCCTCCCATTTTCTCTACAAGACTTTTTGTAATCGGCATCCCAAGTCCCGTTCCACCATAAACTGTTCGTGCCCCTGCTTTTTCCTGTGCAAATGGCTCATAGATCGTCTTTTGGAATGATTCACTCATTCCAATTCCAGTGTCTTCACATTTAAATCGAATAATAATAGTATTATAATTTTTCTGAATTTCATTAAATTCTATGCAGATCTTTCCATTATTTTGTTATATTTGATCGCGTTTGTTAAAATATTCATCACAACTCTTTTTACATGCACTGGACTTCCGATCAAATCTTCATGAATCACATTATATTTATGTACAACTATATTGATTCCTCTCTCTCTAGCCTGTTTTTCAATAACCGTTCGAATCTCTTGAAACAATTGAAAGAAATTAAAACTTCTTCTCTCCAGGATCACTTCTTCCGATTCCAATTTTCCCATATCCAAAACTTCATTGATCAATTCTAGTAAGAAGCCTGATGCTTCCCATAATTTTTTTGCGGCATTCTGATTGTTTTTCTATATCACTTTTATAATAATCTCCAACTTCTACCATTCCCCGGATTCCATTGATCGGTGTCCGGATATCATGGCTCATTCTTTGCAGAAATTCTGTTTTGGCAATATTGGCTTTCTTTGCTTCTTTTGCTGATTTTTCTAATTCTTTTTTAATACTCTTCTTCTCGTTGTTTCTGAATGCGTTCATATTGTTGATTGGATCTTGCTTTGATCATCATTAAGATTGCCACAAAAATTCCATATAAAATAACCGCTATTCCAATGTTACTCGTCAATGTTTTTACAAGATTCCTGTCTTCTGCATACACGTAAATATAATAATTTCGTCCCTTATCAAGACTTGTAAAATATTGTTTGATACCGTTTCGAATGATTGCAAACTGTCCTACTTTTACACTTTGTCGGATCTCATTAATAATAGAATCTTCCTGTACCTTTGTATCAATTAATTTTTCATCATTTGATGCTATAATATCATTTCCATTTGTGATTACGATCGTTCCATCATTTTCCCGCTTATATCCAGCAAGCACGTTTTGGATTGTAAGATTATTGTTTTTCGCATATTCGGTTTTTACATACTGATATCCTATAACCGTTCCTTTTGCATCCTTTCTTCCATACGATGCCAGATCAATATAGCCTCCATTTTTCAGCTCAATTCTTGCCATATATGATTTTTGTGGATAATTCTTTACATCACGAAGTGTTTCTTTCTCCATGACATAACCCAAAACTTTTTTAAATCTTGGTCCAGTATGATATTGTGCAATTTGTTTATTCTTATCATTTAATACAATAATCCCCGTAAGTCTTTGTTCCCTTGCATACTGTTTTAAATATTCTTTTTCCAATGCCTGTTTATCTGTTTTGAAATTTCTCGCCGTCTGCTGGACTTTTTCAACCATTCTGACAAGACTTCTTGCTTCAACTGCTTCATTAAAACTGTTATACATGGAATATTGATCCTTGATGTATTCCATCGTCGAATGAATCCTGTTTTTGGTATTGTTTGTTTCTATTTTTACGGACACAAAAAGAACTGTCAAGACAACGATCACACAGCCAACAATACTCAATGTCCATAACCTTTTATCCGCTTTATCTCTCAAGGCTGTTCACCTCCAGATATTTTTCTGCATCAGGAACATATTTTTGTAGAATTTTTTTGGCACTTCCATCTTTGACCATTGCTTTTAATGTCTTTGACAGTTCTTTTTCTATTCCTCTTTTATCATTTTTTGCAAACGCAACACCAATTCCAGTCTCAAGAATATCTTCATCAAGAATTCTGTATTTTGCTTCAAAATCAGACATATACTGTCTGATCGAGATCTCATGTGCTGCAATAGCGTCTACATATCCTCTGCTCAGAGAAGTATAGATCAATTCTCTGTTTTCCATACTGTAGACTTGTTTTACTTTTGGTATTTTGGGATCTGTTTGTTTTAGAAATAATTCCTCTGGTTTGGTTGTAGACTGAACCGCAATGATTTTATTCTTAAGATCAGACAACTTATTGATCTTGCTGCTGTCGTTCACTGCGATCACCTGACGGCTCAGCATATAAGGACCTGCCCAGTGATAATCATTTTCTCTTCCTGTCACTGAAAAGCACGCCCATATACAATCTATTTTTCCTTGTTCCACAAGATTTTTCTTATTCTCCCAATCGATATTTACAAAGACCGGCTTATAACCCATACGATGAAAGGCTTCTCTGGCAAATTCTACATCGATTCCTGCCATATTGCCATTCTCATCGGTATAGTTAAATGGCGGATAATTGTCTCCACCGATCATAATCTCTTTGTTCGCATCTTTTGTTGTTTTTCTAGTCTGATCTTTTGTCTTTCCACATGCACAAAGAAAGCAGCCTAATACGAAAAAGACCATGACTTCAATCATAAGCTTCTTTAACTGCATAGTTTACCTCGTATGATCTGTTTGTAAATAATGTCCTAAACTCTTGTAACCATTGCCATCAATCTTCTTTGTTTTGCATATAATTTCACTGTATTAGATACTCTCTGATAGACAATATTGGCATCAAATGGGCGGTTAATATAATCAGAAACTCCCATCTCATAAGCTCTTCTGATATAATTCGCAGAATCCTCACTTGAGATTATAATAACTGGAATATCTGAGATTAAACGCTCTTCTTCCATATATTTCAAAACTTCAAAACCATCCTTTTCTGGCATAATGATATCTAATAGTACAAGCGAAATTTTCATTCCATATTCATCGATCTTATGCAATGCTTCATTTCCACCATCAGCTTCTATGATTTCGTAGGTTTCCTCTAAAATCTCTTTCAAGATCGCACGGTTAAATTCTGAAGCATCAACGATCAAAATTCTAGGTTTATTCTGAATTTTTTCCTTTTTAAATATCGTTTTATCACATTCTGTTATGACCTGTGCCTTATGATCTTTTGCCTTATACATCAACTGGTCTGCTTTCGCGATCGCCTCATCGATCTTCCCATCTTCCGATATCACTCCTCCAATACTTGCTGTAAGCTTCAATCTAGGGCAGTTTGGAATCGTTGCATTCTCAATAGCCTCTTGAATCTGAAGCAGTTTTCCACGCAAAGTACCTCTTACCATATCCGACAAGATCAATAAAAATTCATCTCCGCCATAACGTATTAACTTATCTGTCTTGCGAATACAATTCTTGATCACATCCGCAACAATACAGAGAACCTGATCTCCCATATCATGTCCATAAATATCATTATACAATTTAAAATCATCCAGATCGATCATCGCAACCCCTGCTGAATTCTGCATATTACGAATCTCATCTTCAAAATATCTTCGATTGTAAACGCCTGTTACCGGATCTATGTATAATTTATCCTGATACCCTTTTAACTTGCCAACAAGTTTGTCCCTTCCATCGGTATCGATCAACGTATCATTCTCAAGATGCTTAACAAGTTCCATGACACATGCTTCATCATCTATTTCCAAATATCTTGAAATCACCTAAAAAAACATCTGCATCCAAAAAATTCCAGTTTTGGTTTTTTGTTTCTTCTCCGCGTATGCTTTCATTGATGTACAATTCTCACATGGTTTATTCTTCTTCCAAAAATCATAGCACTGACACATTCCAATTTTTACTCCGATGCGTGGATCATCTTGCATCTGCTCAAAAAAATCCCCCTCCAAAACCTGACAACATCAAATACTTTCTCCAGCATCTTAGCTTCTTCTGCTGCCTGTTGTCTGGTTATCTTTACATTCTGGTTCACTTCTTATCCCCTTCCTAATTTTTATTTGATATATTCCCCCTAATTTACTTAAATACCCTTTTATGATAGCACATCATTTTGTCGTTTTCCATCGAGAAACCTGAATTATACAAAGATTTCCTAAATTAATATCAAATTTCATTTTTTTATATAAAAAAAGAAGGGAGATATAACATTAAAGTATGTGTATCTTCCTTCTTATTCTTATGATCTTTTATAATACTTTGCTTAAAAATGCCTTTGTTCGCTCTTCCTGTGGATGGTCAAAAATCTGTTCTGGTGTTCCTTCTTCAAGGATTCCTCCACCATCCATGAAAAATACACGATTGGCAACTTCTCTTGCAAATCCCATCTCATGAGTTACGACAACCATTGTCATACCTTCTTGGGCAAGCTGTTTCATAACTTCTAATACTTCTCCAACCATCTCAGGATCAAGTGCTGAAGTTGGTTCATCAAACAGCATGACTTCTGGTGATAATGCCAGTGATCTTGCGATCGCTACACGCTGTTTCTGTCCACCAGATAACTGCGCTGGATAATTATCAGCTTTATCACCAACGCCTACACGGTTTAACAATTCCATCGCTTTTTCTTTTGCCTGCTCTTCTGTCATCATCTTGTGACGGATCGGAGCTAATGTAACATTCTCAAGGATTGTCAGATGTGGGAATAAGTTAAAATGCTGAAATACCATTCCAACTCGTTTTCTCATCGCATCTACATCAAAGTCTTTCTCTGTCAAATGCATATCATCGATGACAATATCTCCCTTTGTCGGAGTCTCTAATAAGTTTAAGCATCTTAAAAATGTACTCTTTCCAGATCCGGATGGTCCGATCACGCAAACGCATTCTCCTTTGTCAATATGGCAGTCAATGCCTTTTAACACTTCCAGAGATCCGAAATATTTATGTAAATTCTTAACGTCTATCACTTTGTCTCAGTCTCCTTTCTAATGCGTTTAATCCAAGAGTCAGGATCTTAACGATCACATAATAGATCAATGCTGTTCCAAGCAATGGTGCCAGTGCTTCGAAGATTCTTGAAATTACAAAATCTGATACCTTTGTCAGGTCAACGATCGCTACATATCCTAATATAGATGTTTCCTTGATCAGTACGATAAATTCATTTCCAAGGGCAGGAAGAATATTCTTGATCGCCTGAGGCAAGATAATATCTTTCATTGTCTGTACATAGGATAATCCAAGAGAACGTCCACCTTCCATCTGTCCCTGATCAACCGCCTGAATTCCTGCACGGATGATCTCAGCAACATAAGCTGCACTGTTCAAACCAAAGGTTAAGGAACCTACAAGCAGTCCATTCTGACCTTTTAAAATAACGAAATACATGATCATCAACTGTGTCAATGTTGGTGTTCCACGGATGATATCAATGTACACGTATGCAATCTTCGATAAAAGTGTACTCTTTCCTTTCTGCTCTGCCGTCAAGCGCATTAACGCCAAGATCGTACCAAGTGCTACACCAATAAGAATTGCAATGACAGATACTAAGATCGTCACCTTTAATCCATCAAGATACAGCAGATAGCGCTGCTCGGCGACAAACGCTCTGTAAAATGAATCTAACATTTTGAAACCTTACCTTCCTAATTTCCTAGTTTGCGGAATCAATGTATTTTGCTTTCAGCTTATCATATGTTCCGTCTTTTTTGATTGCTTTGATCTGTTTGTTGATCTCTTCTTTGTATGCTGTGTTACCTTTTGTAATTGCGATACAGTAGTATTCCGCACCTGCAGAGTCAACAACTAATTTTAACTTCTTCGCATTGTTTTTCACAAATTCCTGTGCTGGTTTTTCATCAATAACAACCGCATCAATTGCACCGTTTTTCAGATCCATAACAGCGTCAACACCCTTTTTATAACGTTTTACATCTGTCTTTACGATGACTTTGTTCTTTTCACCAAATTTTTCTCCAGAAGCAATGATGTCACCAGTTGTTCCTTCCTGAACACCGACTTTCTTTCCTTCTAACTGAGATAATTTTTTGGATCTTGCTGTCTTTCTTTAAGATAATTGCCTGATTAGATGTATAGTAGCTATCAGAAAAATCTACAGATTTCTGACGTTCTTTTGTCTTTGTCATTCCTGCAATGATCGTATTGATTGAATTAGACTCCATAGCCCCGATCAGAGATTTGAATTCCATGTTCTGGATCTCAACCCTTTTTGTCCATACGTTTTCCGATTTCTTTGATCATAGCAATATCGAAACCGTCTGGCTGTTTCTTATCATTCATATATTCGAATGGTGGAAATTCTGCGTTTGTTCCTACGATCAGTTTGTCTGGAACCTTGCTTTCTTCTTTTTTACTACATCCTGTAAACAGCATAGATGCTGCCAGTACACCAGCTAATGCGACTGTTAAAAACTTTTTCATAATCTGTTCTCCTTTTTAATAATAATTTAGCTTTTATGGAATTTTACATTCCATAATTATATACGTAACTTCTATTTTACAATATCTTACGGAATATTTCAAATGCTGACGGCAATGCATACGTATTTTCTAGTTCTTTTTTTAGTACCCAGACGTAATTTTCACTCTGAATCGGTGTTTTCAAGGAAATTCTTACTCCTTCCATGTGCCATTCCACATGACTGAAGATATGTTTTCCCTTTCCTGCTGCTTTTGTCTTCGCATCTTCCATATGATGCTCTGCCATCCATTCCTTGATATCTTCGGCATCCATTTTCTTATCTTCATTCGGGAACTCCCATAGTCCAGCAAGCAATCCTTTGTCTCCTCTTTTATGGATTGCGATCTGCTCTCCGCATTCTAATAAAAATACAGTCTTATGTTCAATCCGTCTTGCCTTCTTTGGTGTCTTGACCGGTAATTGATCAATGAGATCTTCTTTATATGCCTTACAGACTGTATCCCATGGACATTGATCACATAATGGCTGCCCATTCGGCACGCAAACAGTTGCTCCAAGTTCGATCAATGCCTGATTAAAATCTCCCGGTCGGTCTTCCGGCATAAATTCCATGACTCTTCTTCCCATCGCTTTCTTTGTCTTATCTTTGAGAATATCAGAATCATCTCCCCACAATCTAGTCAGCACACGAAGAACATTTCCATCGACTGCAGGAACCTGTAATTCAAATGCGATCGATCCGATTGCTCCTGCTGTATACATTCCAATGCCCTTCAGCGATAATAATTTATCATAATCAGCAGGCAGTTGTCCACCATATTCTTCAACGATCGTCTGTGCTGCTGCTTTTAAATTCCTTGCTCGATTGTAATAACCAAGTCCTTCCCACAATTTCATCAACCGGTCATCATCTACTTTGGCAAGATCATAAACCGTTGGCAGTACTTCCATAAAACGATCAAAATACGGCTTTACCGCTTCCACTCTTGTCTGTTGCAGCATGATCTCGGAAATCCAGATTCTGTATGGATCTTTATTCTCTCTCCATGGTAAGATCCGTTTATTATAATCGTACCAGTGAAGCAATGATCCGCTTAAATCATATCGTTGTTCCATCTATTTTCCTCTTTCTAAATAATATCCTTCAACAAATATACCAGCCCCTATTATAACAAACCAGTACATAAAACACCATGACGGAAATATCAGGAAAATCCTTTTCCCGATCGCTATGCAAAATACATAAACTTCCTGCACTCCCAATTGTTTTAACGCTGTCGTCACTGCTTCCGCTAGTTGATCCTGTCGTATAAATGTCATCTATTACCAATACCCATTTTCGGCATCCCTGCTTTCTGATATTCTTTCAAATTTCCACGAAAAGCTTTCTTTAAATTGTTTTTTTCTCTCTCCTGGGCTTAATTGTTTCTGTGGTTTCGTATCATGGATTCTTTCCACAATCTTTGTATACATCGGTTGATTCAACATCTCTGCAATCCCCTTTGCAAAGATTTCTGCCTGATTAAACCCTCTCTTTCTTCTCTTTTTTTTGATGAATCGGCACCGGAATTACCGCATCTGCTTTTAGTCGCAGCAATTCCCTGTATTTTCTTTTTCGAATTTCTTCCAAATAATACTGTGCAAATTTTCTCTCATTCTTATATTTGATCGCAGCCAGTGAATCAGTAACTGGTTTCTGGTAAATACATAACCCATACCACGTTCAAAATTCTTCGGATGCTGTCTGCAGTCACTGCAATATTCTTTTTCCTGATTCTTCATTGATTTTCCACAAGAATAACATGTGGGTTCTTTGATAAAAAATCTGCTTTTTACTGCATATTTTACAGATATGTTCTCCTTTGTCCAATAATTCTTTGGCACATAACGGACAGATCGGAGGAAATAGAAAATGATAACATAAGATACCCCCTTATTCAATCACATCATTTGATCTTGTTTTAAAAATTGTAGAACTTTGTTTTATTTGTATATTTATCCAATTATACATGTAAGAAAAAGCACCCAAAAAATTAATGTGGTGCTCTCTCTTTATTGCCAAATTTGGTGTATTGTCCGAGCCATACAAGCTCTACACTACCTGTTGAACCATTTCGCTGTTTGTCGACGATGATCTCTGCAATTCCTTTCTTCTCGGAATCTTCATTATAATATTCATCACGATAAATAAACATAACAACGTCGGCATCCTGCTCGATCGATCCTGACTCACGAAGATCTGATAGCATTGGCTTGGCTGGTTTTCTCTCTTCAACTCTTCGACTTAGCTGAGATAATGCGATCACTGGTGCATTCATCTCTCTTGCTAATGCTTTTAACGATCTTGAGATCTCTGAAATCTCCTGCTGTCTGGATTCAGAACGCTTACCACCTGACATCAACTGCAGGTAGTCGATAATGATCAGGTCCAGTCCGTGAATCTGTTTGTATCTACGACACTTAGATCGTAATTCTGCGATCGTAATACCTGGTGTATCATCAATGATCAATGGAGAACGACCGATCGTTCCCGCACTTTCCATGATCTTCTCCCAGTCGGTTTCCTGAAGATCACCAGTACGGATAGATTGTGAATCTACCATCGCTTCCATCGCCATCATACGGGTTACAAGCTGTTCTTTCGACATCTCCAGACTAAAGATCGCTGTTGGAACGTGATCCCTGACTGCCGCTTTCTGTGCGATATTCAACACAAATGCTGTCTTACCCATAGCAGGACGTGCCGCCACGATGATCAGTTCTGATGGATGTAGTCCAGATAATTTGTAATCAAGATCTGTAAATCCTGTTGCAATACCTGTGACTCGCCCAGCAGAACTTGCAGCTTCTTCGATCGCATCCAGTGTATTTAACACAACTTTGTCAATTGGAACAAACTCTTCTCTTCCACTTGCCTGCTGAAGAAGTCCGAATACATTCTTCTCTGTGTGATCCAAGATCTCTGTCACATCATCTTTACCAAGATAACATTCTGTGTGATATCTTCTGTAACTTTGATCAATTTACGAAGTGTTGCCTTTTACCCTGACGATCGTTGCGTATTGTTTGGCATTGGCTGACGTTGGAACAACTTCCAGAAGATCCCTGATAAATTCAAGACTCTTCATAGATTCCGGCACGTCTTTTTTCTTTAATTATTCTGAAGCGTTACCAGATCGACCGGCTTTCCTTCCCGGTATAATTCTGTCATCGCTTCAAATAAGATGCCGTTCTGCTTCTGATAGAAATCATCGGCATTCACAATATCGATAACATCTGCGATCGCATCCCTGTCCATGATCATCGCACCGATCACAGACTGTTCTGCCTCCGGGCTGTTCGGCTGCACTTTCTTGATAAATGCTTCATCCATAAATATGCCCTCTTATTTTTCTTCTACTTTAACTCTTAATGTTGCTGTTACCTGTGGATGAACTTTGATCGCAACATCATGGAATCCAAGATTCTTGATTGGTTCACAATGCATTTTTTCTTATCTAAATCATATCCTAACTGTTTCTTTGCTTCTGCTGCGATTTCTTTTGTGGAAATAGATCCAAATGTTCTTCCACCTTCTCCAACCTTCATCTTTAATACCAATTGTTTTTCTTCAATCTCTTTTGCTAAAACTTTGGCATCTGCTAATGCTTCTGCAGCCAGTTTATCATCATTTGCCTTTCTTAATTTTAGATCATTTAATGCTTTATTTGTAGCTTCAATTGCTAAATTCTTGCGGAATAATACATTTCTTGCATATCCGTTGTTAACCTCTACTACTTCATCTTTTTTTCCAACTGATTTTACATCTTCTAATAAAATAACTTTCATCGCTTATATCTCTCCTTTTGATATCAAATATCGTAATGTCTCATGAATAATATTCTTGGCTTCTTCTAATGATACATCGACAAGCTGTGCACCTGCAACTGTCAAATGTCCGCCGCCACCGAATTCTTCCATGATCTTCTGGACATTCACTTCATCGATCGATCTTGCACTGATATAGACTCTCTCATGAACACCTGTTAATACAAAAGATGCTTCAATTCCATCAATATCAAGTAATTCATTCGCTACCTGTGCACCAATAACAGTAGGGCTGTCCACACCGATTCCTACCAGTGTTGCGATCGCGAACCTGCCATATAAGATCTCTGCTTCACTGATCGCTTTCGCACGGATCCTGTAAGTTTCCATGCTTTCTCTTGACATCTTTCTTACCTTTGTAAGATCAGCTCCATTTCTCTTTAGATATGCCGCTGCCTCAAATGTTCTGACACCTGTTTTATTCACAAAATTGTCCGTATCTACAAGCATTCCATAATACATGGCATTCGCTTCCATTGGCTCTAACTTTGGTTTTGAATCTACATATTGAAGAATCTCTGCTACCAATTCACATGTAGAAGACGCATATGGCTCTACATATGAAAGTACCGGATTCTTGATCATATCTTTATTCTTTCGATGATGATCTAAGATCACCGTTGTCTTTGTCTGACTTAATAACTGTTCACATTCTGTATAATTTGCATGATTTACATCCACTACGATCAATAACGTGTTTTCATCTGTGATCTCAATTGCTTGTTCGTTATCAATGAACATATCTTCATCATAAATACCACTTTTATTTAATTCATCAACCATCGCACGGACAGAGATCGTTACTTCGTTCATAACGATATGTGCCTTTCTTCCCAGAGAAAGTCCAAGTCTATACAGACCAACAGCTGCACCGATCGCATCTGGATCCGGAATCTTATGTGCCATGATCACGACCTTTTCCTTTGATTCAAGAAGTTCTTTTAACGCATGCGCTTTAACTCGTGCTTTGACTCGTGTGGTACGTTCCATAACCTCACAATTGCCACCATAATAGGAAATATCTTCCCCATCCTTGATCACTGCCTGATCACCACCACGTCCTAATGCCAGATCCATACCTGCACAGGCTGCTTCATAGTTTTCCTGATACGTATTTCCATTAATTCCAAAACTGATGCTTAATGTCATATGCATAGAATTCCCAAGATTGATCGTCTTGATCTCATCAAGGATCGAGAATTTGTTTTCTTTGATCTTGTCCAAATATTTCTGTTCAAATACAACAAAATATTTATCTCTCTCTGTTCTCTTCACAACCCCAGAGACATTCTGGATAAATTTGTTGATCTTACGATCTGCCACTGCGATCAGCATAGATCGTTTCACCGCATCAATATCATCAAGGATTTCTTCGTAATTATCAATATAGATTAAACCAATGACCATTCTCTGATTCTCATTTTGTTCCATATATTTCTTAAGTAATGTCTGATCAAAAAAATTATACTGCGATCAGATCGTTGTCCTTAAGCATCTGTCTAGAACAACTGTTATCATTCTCATCAGAGAAATCTTCTACACGAATACGATTCATCTCTACTTTATAGAATAGCGTCTGTTCTTTTTCCTTATCTCCCTCTTTGCATTTCTTTTTATATTCAATATGAGAAATAGAGTGCATCACATCCGACGGAAGCAGATTACGGTTCAGATTCGGAAAAATCTGTTGCAATGACTTTCCTCGGTTCTCTCCCACAATTTTATGAAATGCATCATTTGACCATATGATCATTCCATTCCCATCAAGCAGTGCATACGGAACAGGAAGCTGTTGTAACAAATAATTCTGCACCTGACTCTGCTCAAACATAAAATCCATACATTCTTTGATGATCTCTTGTTTGCTTCGGGAATAAATGATCATCTGAAAAATCTAAAAACTACGACTAGTGAGACCGCTAAGATCACTCCACATCGAATATCCAAGAAAAACGAACACAATGTCTACAAAAGCCAGAATAAGCAATGCCCATAATGGTCCTTGAAGATACTGTTCTATCTTTGTTTTTCCTTCATTAATGTCCATTTTTTTGCTCCTGATTTGATTCTTACAATTATCCTTTATTATAACTCAATTGTATGAATTTGTACATTATATTTAACGAAAGCGAGATATTTGTTCAATTTACGCAATTTTCTTAATTATTTTGACATGTCTGTCGCAGTGCGATCTTGCCCGGAGGGCTTTTTGTATCATAGGGGATTCCATCGGAATTTCTATGATACAAAAAAAGAGCTATACCGCAACATACGTCACAATATAACTCTTCATTATCTGCTTAAAATTATTCAGCTGTATATGGCATTAAAGCTAAATGTCTAGCTCTCTTAATAGCTCCTGTAACAGCTCTCTGATGTTTAGCACATGTTCCTGTAATACGTCTTGGAAGGATTTTTCCTCTTTCAGATACGTATTTCTTTAATGTTGCTACATCTTTATAATCGATTACAGCATCGGCTTCTGTACAGAATGCACATACTTTTCTTCTTCTACGTCCGCCTCTTCTTCTCATTGGAGAATCGCCTTTTGTATAAGCCATGATTTCTACCTCCTATTTAACTAAATGGTAATTCTTCTTCCAAACCATCCGGAATATTCATAAAACCATCGCTTGCTGCGGCACTAGGCTGTGGCGCGCTTGGCTGTGGAACTCCCATATTACTGTTCTGGGCTGCAGCAGCTTTGCTCTCTGCAAAATCCTGCTCTTCGATCACAACTTCTGTTGTGTAAACTTTAACTCCATCACGGTTTGTATAACTACCTGTCTGGATTCTTCCAGAAACAACCATCTTAGTACCCTGTTTTAGATACTTCTCTGCAAATTCCGCTGTGCGTCCGAATGCCACACAGTTAATAAAATTCCGCATCCTGTTCACCGTTTCTTTTGAATCTTCTATCTACTGCTAACGTGTATCTGGCGATTGCCAAAGGTGTCTCACCTTGTGAATATCTTACATCAGGGTCCCTTGTCAATCTTCCCATTAATACTACTTTATTCATTATTCGGATCCCTCCTGTTAATTACGCATCCTGTTTAACGCATAAGAAACGTAATACAGTTTCCTCAATACGAAGTCTCTCTTCAAGTTCTGCTGGAACTGTAGTTTCGCCTTCGAACTGGATGAAATAGTAGTATCCTTCTTTCATCTTCTGAATTTCGTAAGCTAACTGTTTCTTACCCCATTCATCGACGTTAGTGATCGCAGCACCTGCTGTAGTAATCATTGCCTGAACTTTTTCAACCATAGCTGCACGTTCTTCGTCTTCGATCTTTGCACTTAAAACTAATGCTAATTCATATTTCATCATTACTTGCACCTCCTTTTGGTCTAGTGGCTCTTTCTTCGTGAAAGAGCAAGGATATTTTTATATACCACGAATAATTACTTTATCATAAACTTCTAATCTTGGCAAGCTTTTTTTAATAAATCCTCAAAATTTTTTTGCAACCATCTTTCTTGGCACCATCACCTGTCTGCCACATCCAACACATTTTAAACGAAAATCCATTCCCACTCTCAGAATCTCCCATTCATTTATACCGCAAGGATGTGCTTTTTTT
>ENA-OQES01000229-OQES01000229.1-human-gut-metagenome-genome-assembly--contig:-NODE-229-length-24721-cov-3.068553_pt1 | contig 24721 bp, 35 predicted proteins | sample MGYA00242798_ERZ504641 | MGnify/ENA primary metagenome ERZ504641 (study PRJEB26092, sample SAMD00036327) | human gut metagenome | host: Homo sapiens | study: EMG produced TPA metagenomics assembly of...
AAAATGTAGTTATCCGCTACTCGCTGGCCCAGCATGGACATGGCGGGATAACTTGTGGTAGTGAAACAGCCGGAGTGATCAAGAATCTGTATGTACACGATTGTGTATTCGACGGAACCCGTACCGGCATCCGTTTCAAGACACGACGCAACCGTGGAGGAGGCAGTGACAACACGTACTATGAGAGACTGCGCATGATCAATGTAGGAAAAGCCTTTACCTGGGATTTGTTGGGCAGTGCTTATTATATGGGCGAACTGGCCGCACGCTATCCGGCAAGAAAAGTAAACCGGCTGACGCCTGATGTAAAGAATATCCTGATCAAAGATTTCATTGTAGAATCAGCCGACCAGTTCTTTACCGCCAATGGTATTCCCGAAATACCTTTCAACCAGGTAGTGGTGGAAAATGGAGAGATCAAATGCAGGAAATTAATCGGTGCCCTGAATGATGCCGCCGGATTTACGATGCGGAAGCTGACGATAGAATCGCAGCACAATGACATTCACATATTGGATGGAAAAGACATCCTGTTCGAGGATATACATTTCAAACTCCCCGCCGGAGAGATCATGGTGAATGTGGAAGGGGAAAGATCCGGAAACATTGTTTTCAAGAACATCAATGCCAATCAGGAAAAGGTTGAGTATAAAAAGGAATCTCCCATGAGGATAGAAATAAAGTAACTAAATATCGGTCTGATTTGGAACGCAAATGACGCAAATGACACAAATTTAACCTTTCGTAGGTTTTGCCTCTATGTAGTGAGTGGGGCTTTTATTTGTGTCATTCTGCGTCATTTGCGTTCCAATCTTTCTCCTAAATAATCACACTTATCACACCCACTTCCGCAACTATAATCCCCTAGAATTGTATCATTTTTCATCATAATGTATGATTTTCCATTGTAAGGCGGGTTATCCCGCCTTAATTTTTGTATCATGAAAACAGTATTCAATGGTATTATGAAAAACAAATGGATCAAACTGGCGGCTTTAGCAATAGCTGCCCTGTGGAGTGGACCAACCGTGCAGGCACAAGCTCCGCACCCCGAACGTATCTATTTATCGGGAACCGGTATTGACAACACCAAGACTTGGGAGTTCTTTTGTTCGGGAGGACAAAACAGTGGGAAATGGAAAAAGATCGAAGTACCCTGCAACTGGGAACTGCAAGGATTCGGAGAATATACTTACGGTCGTTGGTATACTATAAAAGGTGAAAGGCCAAGCGACGAAACGGGTATTTACCGATATAAATTTGAATCTCCGGCAACAACTCCCGGTGAGCGGATAAAAATATTCTTTGACGGAGTAATGACCGACACGGAAGTTTTCATCAATGGAAAACCCGCAGGCGAAATGCACCAGGGAGGATTCTACCGCTTCAGTTATGATATCACCGATTTATTGAAGCCCGGCAAAAAGAACCTGCTTGAAGTAAAGATAGCCAAAGAATCAGCCAACAAATCCATCAATGCAGCCGAACGTAAAGCCGACTGGTGGCTGTATGGTGGTATTTACAGACCCGTATGGCTGGAAGTTGTCCCGGCAGTCCACATGCGACATTTTGTTCTGAACGCCGATCAGCATGGAAAATTGCAAGCGGCAATAGAAATGGAAGGGGATGCCAAAGGATATGAATTGTCTGTTTCCGTCCGTTCATTAAAGGATGGAAAAGAAATGTACACTCAAGGACACAAACCTACCGTTTCTCATCAGATTAAGGATTCGAACAAGGAACAGTTGATGGAAGGAAACTGGATGAATATCCAGCCTTGGTCTACAGAGGACCCTAACCTGTACGTAGCCAGACTGGAACTGAAAGACCCCGAAGGGAAAACGGTGCAAAGCCGTGAAACGCGGATAGGTTTCCGCACCATTGAATTCTTTCCACAAGACGGAGTTTATCTGAATGGAACCAAACTAGTGGTGAAAGGTGTCAACCGCCATTCGTTTTTCCGTAGATGGAGGTCGTGCTACCAGTGCGGCTATGAGCCGTCAGGATGCCTTGCTGGTAAAAGAGATGAATATGAATGCGGTCCGTTCACATTATCCGCCTGATGAACATTTCCTGGATATGTGTGATTCATTAGGAATTGTCTATATGGACGAACTGGCAGGATGGCAAAACGGATACGATTCAAAAGTAGGTCCTAAGTTAGTCAAAGAAATGATAGAACGCGATGTAAACCATCCGTCCATCATTATTTGGAGTAATGGCAACGAAGGAGGATGGAATTATAATCTGGATCCTTTATTCGCCAAATACGATAAATTACAGAAACGCCACATGGTACACCCTTGGGCCGATTTCAATGATCTGGACACCCACCATTATTCCCACTTATCTGACCGGAGTGGCACGTTTTACCAACGGCTATAAAGTATTTATGCCTACCGAATTCATGCATGCCATGTACGATCAGGGAGGCGGTGCCGGACTGCGTGACTTTTGGGATCGTTGGTGCACGAACCCTCTGTTTGCCGGAAGCTTTATCTGGGTATTCTGTGACGAAGCCCCCAAACGTTCTGATAAAGGAGGCATATTGGATTCTGATAAATCCAATGCTCCTGACGGGGTAGTTGGTCCGCGTAGAGAAAAGAAGGAAGTTACTATGCTATCCGCGCACAATGGTCGCCCATCCAGTTAAAACCCCTGCTGATTACCGACCACTTTGACGGCAGATTTCCTGGTTACTAATGAATATACGTATACTAACCTGGACAAATGTCGCATGACTTACAAAATACGTACTTGCGAAACACCTTTGCAAAAATGCCATGGAAAGCGGTAAAGTTATCGCAGAAGGCCATGTACAACTGCCAGCCATCGCACCAGGTGAAACCGGCAAAAGCCCGCTTCACTCTTCCTGCTTCTTTTCCGGGGAAGGTGATGTACTGGAGTTAGAGGCATTTGACAAAGAGGGGAAAAGTATCTGTAACTGGACTTATCCTATCCGGCTGGCCAAACAATACTTTGACCATAAAATGGCACAGACTCCGATGAGCCCTGGAAGCGGTACAACCGGCCACCGCCACTCAAACCGCTACCTCCATCGAACTGAAAAGCGACCGTGTAACCGTCACTTTTGACCCGGCTACCGGCATGATCAGCCGTATCACATCAGGAGGAACAGAAGTTCCATTCAAAGACGGTCCTGTGGCAGTGGGCATGAAAATGCGCTACGAACCAACATTGAGTTATGTCCGCAACAGCAACGAGGGAGCTGTTTACTGTGCCAAGTACAAAGGTGCCGCCGACTCCATCGTATGGCGTCTTACGGACAAAGGATTACTCTATATGGATGCCATTCTGCTGAACCGGGCTTCCGGCGGAGGTGGATTCGATGATGCTTTCATGGACTCCAAAGTATTCAATCTCGGTCTGACTTTCTCTTATCCTGAAAAGAATTGCTCCGGCATGAAATGGATGGGCCGCGGCCCGTACCGTGTCTGGAAAAACCCGGATTCCGGGAACGAACTATGGAGTATGGCACAAAGAGTACAACAATACCATCACCGGAGAAAGTTTTGAAAATCTGGTTTATCCGGAATTCAAAGGATATCATGCCAATATGTATTGGGCCACTTTGGAAAGTGACACGACACCGTTCACCGTTTATTCCCGGAATGACGGTATCTTCTTCCATGTGTTCACTCCCGAAGAACCGAAAGGACGCGTAAAAGACACCATGCCCAAATTCCCCGAAGGAGATATATCCTTCCTGCTGGACATCCCGGCTATTTGCTCCTTTAAACCCATCGAGCAACAAGGGCCGAACAGCCAGCCGGGTAATATCCGTATCAAATCCGGGGGATGAAGGGTTACATCTGAATTTGATGTTTGATTTCCGACAATAAACAAGTGAATAGTGATTAATTTAATAGCAGAATCATGAAATTAATAACTTTTGTATGTGCCGCCTTTCTATGCCTTCCGTCTTTGGCACAAGCAAAAATTTCCGGACGGCACGCCTGTATCCGATTGGTTTAAGGACAGTAAGATAGTAGATATAAACACATTAGGCAAGAAATACATTCTGACAGATTACGGTGTCATCAATGACAGCACCCTGTTACAAACAGAAAAAATCCAATCTGCCATTGATGCTGCCGCACAAAATGGTGGCGGAGTTATCGTCATTCCCAAAGGAACCTATTTAAGCGGAGCGCTATTCTTCAAACCCAAAACACACCTGCATCTGGAGGAAGGAGCTGTGTTGAAGGGAAGTGATGATATCAGCAACTTCCCCATCATAGATACCCGCATGGAAGGGCAAAGCTTGAAATATTTCGCGGCGTTGGTCAATGCCGACAGAGTGGACGGTTTTACGTTATCCGGAAAAGGCACGATTGATGGCAACGGATTAAGATACTGGAAATCATTCTGGCTTCGTCGAAAAGTCAATCCCCAATGTACCAATATGGATGAATTACGTCCCCGGCTGGTTCATATCTCCCATAGCAATAACGTCCAACTCTCAGGAGTACGCCTCATCAACTCTCCCTTTTGGACTACCCATCTTTATAAATGCAATCACATAAATTACTGAACCTCTATATTTTCTCACCGGAGAAACCGGTAAAGGCTCCAAGTACGGATGCCATTGATATTGATGTATGCAGCAATGTACTGGTGAAGAACTGCTATATGTCTGTCAATGATGACGCCATAGCCTTAAAAGGCGGCAAAGGTCCCTGGGCAGATCAAGACCCGAACAATGGAGGTAATTTCAACATCATCATCGAAGATTGTACCTACGGCTTCTGCCACGGCGCCCTCACTTGTGGAAGCGAATCCATCCACAATCGCAATATTATCTTGCGACGCATCCACATCACCAATGCTAATCGTTTGTTATGGTTAAAGATGCGGCCGGACACTCCTCAACAATATGAATATATTCTGGTGGAAGATATCACCGGAGATGCAGACCATTTTCTGTATATCAAGCCTTGGACACAATTCTTCGACCTGAAAGACAGAAAAGACATTCCCGTTTCTTACTCAAACCATGTGACAATGAGAAACATTGATTTTAAATGCGATAATTTCTTCAGCGTAGAAAAGTCTGATCAATATCAACTTACTAACTTTACATTCGAAAACCTGAACATTAAAGCTAAAAACCGGGGAATGCGACAAAGAAATGATTGACAATTTACATTTGGAAAAAGGTAAGTATAAATAATATAAAATAAGATCAGCAGTTGAATAAATCAAATTCAACAATATCTAATCACGAGCCACGGCTGGCACTATCCAAACGTGGCTCCTGGTTTTTTCAACATGAAATTCACAAGATCCCGGTGTATTCCACATATATCCGGCATTCGTTTCTTTACTTAATAGTTCAATAACTCTTCCAGGCATCAGCCTCTTTGGCATTACGGGCTTTTGCACGCATTTTCTTACTGAAAATGATTCCCAGCAGCTTATCGGCATCAAACGTAGCACTGATACCCGCCCCCAACCATCAAAGCGCTAGGAGTAAATTTTGGCCTGCCGGCGCAGGTTCCAAATCGAGGATCATAGCCTGCCAACAACTCTTTGTTGATAGGAATCTCTACATAAATTTCGTTCCTCTTCCGGAGTTTCAAACGGTCCGTACGGCAATAACCTGATATACCCTCTACCATCTATTGTATCCATTTGAGAGATATAATAACGAGGAAGTTCCGTTTCAAACTTCATGTTTTTTTTAAGGGAAGGGAGTTGATTTCATTTTCCACTTTTCGGGAATTGAACAATCTGTCAATTCTCTTTCTGTGTTTCATCATCTATCACAATTTCTACTTGACCGCTCAATAGTTGCTGCAAACGCAAAGAGTCCTGCTTTGGTCAACTGCTTGGTCTCATTCGTTCTCTGGGCAAATGACAGCACCGAGAAACAAAGACATAACCAAAAGGAAGAATATACGTTTCATAGCTATCTATTTTTAGTAACTTCCTAAGATACGCAAAAGTAACGTATGTTCATCCTTTTCAAGTCTTTTTCTTTCGTTCATTTTTTTCGTTAATTCTGGTAATAAACTCGTTTTACCCTATTAGACACACTGGTCAAGATCTCGTATGGAATAGTTTCCAGAATCTCTGACAGGACAGTGACCGGTAAATCATCTCCGAAAATGATAGCTTTATCCCCTTCCTTACAATCAATATCCGTCACATCAATCATGCATACATCCATACAGATATTACCCACGTATGGCGCTTTCTGCCCATTCACCAAACAGTAGGCATGTCCATTTCCCAAACGTCGGTTCAGCCCGTCGGCATAGCCGATAGGAATAGCGGCAATGCGGGAATCCCTTTCCAAATGTCCTTTACGACTATACCCCACTGTTTCCCTCCTTAGGAACCTCATGAATCTGAAGAATAGTGGTTTTTAAATGTACTTACATTATGGATGATCTGATTGGTAAACGGATCAATTCCATAAAGACCGATTCCCAAAACGCACCATATCGAACTGGGCACCCGGATAACGTTCTATCCCGGCTGTATTACAGATATGACGCAATATCTTATGCTGAAAAGCCTCCTGCAAACATTCAGAAGCAGCTTCAAACATTTCTATCTGTCTGCGCGTAAACGAATCAAACTGAGCCCCGTCACTGCCTACCAAATGGGAGAATACAGAACGTGGAATAACAGCTGTCTGTTTCTTCAGACGGTCTATCAGTTCCGGAATCTCTTCGGGTGCAAAACCCAAACGGTGCATTCCCGTATCCAATTTAATATGAATGGGAAATTCGTTACCCCCTTCTTTTTCCGGCAGCTTTAATCAGTTCATTCAATAAATGGAAACTGTAAACCTCGGGTTCCAATTTATAATCAAACATGGTCTTGAATGCTGTCAACTCAGGATTCATAATCATAATGGAACAGGTAATTCCCGCTTTCCTCAGATCCGAACCTTCATCAGCCACAGCTACCGCCAAGTAATCCACACGATGATCTTGCAGTGTCTTAGCTATCTCGTATGAACCGGCACCGTATGCAGAAGCCTTCACCATACATACCATTTTTGGTTTCCGGTTTCAGTTTGCTGCGATAATAATTCAAGTTATCAACCAAAGCATTCAAATTGATCTCCAAAATGGTTTCATGCACTTTCAGTTCCAAACGATCTGAAATCCGGTCAAAATTGAAAAGCCCGCGAACCTTTTCACCAAAATCACCTCATTACGCAGCCCAGCCAGCAAATCCGACTCCAACAGTTCTTCTGTAGTACGGAAAAAATACTTTTCTATCTCAAAACGGGCAGCAGCAGTCCGAATTTCCTCTCCTACCCCGATAATCTTCTCTACTCCCCGGCTATGTACCAATTCGGCTACCTGACGATAAAGCAGTTTGCCGCTCTGTCCTGTTTCAAGCATATCCGAGAGGATAAGTGTCCGCTTTTTTCCTTTATCATCAGAACGACGCGACATAAAGTCAAGAGCAATATCCAAAGAAGCCAAATCCGAATTATAACTATCATTGATCAACACACAGCCATTCTTGCCCTCTTTTACCTCCAGACGCATAGCAATCTGTTCCAAACGCGCCATGCGCTCGGTTATTTGTTCAGGGGAAACCATCATATACAAAGCCACAGCCAGACAATGCAGCGAATTCTCAATAGAAGCGTCATCTATAAAAGGAATACTAAATTCATTCGGCATCCCCAGATAACGGTATTTAATAGTGGTAGCATGTTCCCCTTTTTGAATGGACTCAATAAACAACGGACGTTCATTGTCCTTTTTCGACCAAGCAATCTCACGCGAGGTAAAAACGAGATTTTGCCACACACGAACTGATCAGTTCGTTATCGCCATCATAAATGATGACGTCACAATCTTTGAACAAAGTAAGCTTCTCCATACATTTATCCTGTAAAGAGAAAAATGTTCTCTTGGTGCGCACCACCAATATTAGTCAAAATCCCCACAGTAGGTTTAATGATAGTCTGCAACGCCTCCATTTCCCCCAATTTCGGAAATACCCGCTTCAAAAATAGCCAACTCAGTGCGTTCATTCATCAACCATACCGAAAGTGGCACACCTATCTGTGAATTATAGCTACGTGGCGAACGGGTTACCACACGGTCCGGGCTCAGCAATTGATACAACCATTCCTTCACAATGGTTTTTCCATTGCTGCCTGTAATTCCTATAACCGGAATCTGAAACTGCTCCCGATGCTTTTCCGCCAATTTCTGTAATCCTTTCAGAGGATTGGCCAACTGCAGGAAATTCGCATCTTGAAAAGATTTCATATCGGCCGGCAATTCGCCCACTACAAAATTACGGACTCCACGTTCATACAATTCCGGAAGATATTTATGCCCGTCATTCCGTTTGGTTTTTAAAGCAAAAAATAATGTTTCTTCCGGAAAGCACAATGAACGGCTATCAGTTAAAATCCAATCAATCTGTGCACTACGGTCACCAAACCGCTTTGCTCCCAGAACTTTTTCTATATTTTCAATCGAGCTTGACATTGTTCTAATTCTTTTTGAAGGTCAAAATACGGGAACTTTTCTTTAAGTCGCTCTATCTTTAACACTATTTGAGTTAAAAATTTGCGATATGTTTCAGATTGGGCATTAAACGGTTTGTGAGCTAAAGCCTTCCGGATATCCTCCCACTCTTTCATTATTCTATCCGTTTCTTTACTAAAATAACATTCTGTAAAACATTCCCATAAATAAGATACAGCAACAGGAGAAGGATGCAACATGTCATCTGCATAAAAACGATAATCACGAAGTTCATCCATCATGATTTCATAAGAAGGGAAATAGTAACAATCAGACCAGCGGCGGCATAATTCATCCACCGCAAGAAGCAAAGTGGACTTACTTATCTGATTACCATGCATACCATCTTTGCTATGCCGTATGGGGCTGACAGTGAAAAGTATCTTCAAGAACGGATTTACTTTTCTCAATTCCACCAACACACATTCCCATTCAGTGACAATTTCCTCTACCGTAAGAAGTTGTCGGGTAAAAAGGCTGTCGGGCTGTTTGTGGCAATTTCCTACCACCATGGTCCTTTCCTTCAGCCAATAAGCAAATGCAGTCCCCCAAGTAATAACCAGCCAATCAAGCTGAGGAAGTCCGGCTGAAGCCTGTTCCAGCCGCGTATTTATAGAAGACAAACAAGATGCTGCCGTAGAGGCTGAAAAAAAGCGCTATGATGCATCCAACTGTGCCAACAGCCTCCGGCATAGAACAAATCCTCTTCCGTATATGTTTGATGGGATAGAATTTGCCAAAGAGCTTCCACTATAGATAAAGGATTATAGAGGATTCCAAAAGGATTTACATCACAACGGAACTTATTTGCCAACAACAAATTTCCGATGATTTTCTGCAAAACAAGAACCAAATAGCATGATTCGGTCCGAATGCCGGATTTCTGTTTCCCTTTAGGTAATTCTACTTGCGTTCTGAAATTCATACGATAAGGAAAGCATTTTAAAATTTAAGGGCAAATGTAATCATAATACACATATTTATGCTAATTTTTGCACGATATTTATCATATCATAGGAATGGAACAGGATAATTTATATAACTTACTGCAAAGCATAGATACTCCGGATGATTTGCGCCATTTAAGCGCAGACAAACTGCCCGAAGTGTGTAAAGAGCTAAGGCAAAAGATTATAGATGAGCTCTCATGTAATCCGGGGCATTTCGGTTCCAGTTTGGGCGTAATAGAACTGACCGTCGCCTTACATTATGTATTCAACACACCCTATGACCGCATTGTATGGGATGTAGGGCATCAAGCTTACGGGCATAAGATTTTAACCGGACGCCGGGATGCGTTCTGTACCAACCGTAAACTGAATGGCATACGTCCTTTTCCTTCTCCATCCGAAAGTGAATATGACACATTTACTTGCGGGCATGCGTCAAATTCTATTTCCGCAGCTTTAGGTATGGCTGTAGCAGCCAAAAAGGCACGGAGAGAATAACCGGCATGTCGTTGCTGTAATTGGTGACGGTTCCATGAGTGGAGGGCTGGCTTTCGAAGGGCTGAACAATGCCTCGGCAACTCCTAATAACCTTCTGATTATCCTGAATGACAACAACATGGCTATAGACCGTAGTGTAGGAGGCATGAAACAATATCTGTTGAACCTGCAAATGTCTGAAGGATACAACCGGATACGCTATAAAATATCACAAATGTTCCATCGATGGGGTATCCTGAACGAAGAACGCCGGAAAAGCCTGATACGATTTAACAACAGCCTGAAATCCATGCTGGTACAACAGCAAAACGTATTTGAAGGCATGAATATCCGTTATTTCGGACCTATTGATGGACACGATGTCAACAATTTGGCACGTGTATTAAAAGAGATTAAAGATATGCAAGGACCTAAACTGCTCCATATACATACCACCAAAGGAAAACGGTTTTCGGTCCGGCAGAAAAAGCTGCCACCATCTGGCATGCTCCGGGCATATTCGACAAGGAAACCGGAGAGCGTATCGTTGTCGATACCAAAGGAATGCCCCCTTTGTTTCAGGATGTTTTTGGAAATACCCTATTGGAACTGGCCCAAACAAATGATAAAATCGTAGGAGTCACTCCCGCAATGCCCTCAGGGTGCTCTATGAACATATTAATGAAAGCCATGCCCGAAAGAGGTTTTGATGTGGGAATTGCTGAAGGACATGCCGTTACCTTTTCAGGAGGAATGGCAAAAGATGGTCTATTGCCTTTCTGCAATATCTATTCGTCTTTCATGCAACGTGCCTATGACAATGTGATTCACGATATAGCGATACAAAAACTCAATGTAGTATTGTGCCTGGACCGCGCTGGATTGGTAGGAGAAGACGGTCCTACTCATCACGGAGCATTCGATCTGGCTTATATGAGACCGATACCCAATCTCATTGTGGCCTCCCCTTACAACGAACATGAACTGCGTTGTTTGATGTATACCGCCCAGCTACCTGACAAAGGTCCTTTTGTCATCCGTTATCCACGTGGAAGAGGTTCATTGGTAGACTGGAAATGTCCAATGCAAGAGATTGAGATAGGAAAAGGAAGAAAATTGAAAGAAGGAAAAGACATAGCGGTCATTACGCTGGGGCCCATTGGCGTTCAAGCAGAAAAGGCTATCACACATGCCGAACAGGAAACAGGAAAAAGCATTGCTCACTATGATTTGCGTTTCTTAAAGCCGTTAGATGAAAGTATGTTACACGAAATAGGCAAGAGATTCAAGCAAGTGGTCACTGTTGAAGACGGTGTGCTAAAAGGTGGAATGGGCAGTGCCATACTGGAATTTATGGCAGACAATGAGTATAATCCGCAAATAAAACGTATCGGACTACCGGATCAATTTGTCCAGCATGGTTCAGTAAAAGAACTATATCATATTTGCGGCATGGACGAAGAAGGTATTTACAAAGTTTTGATATCATTCTAAGAGAGACGAACAATGAAAATCATTATTGCAGGAGCAGGAGCAGTAGGCACCCATCTGGCGAAATTATTATCGGATGAAAAGCAAGACATCATTTTGATGGATGAAAACGAAGAAAAGTTGAGCAAACTTGATTCCAACTTCGATTTAATGACTGTCAATGCATCCCCCACCTCCATTTCCGGCCTTAAGAATGCAGGAGTGGCAGGCGCGGATTTATTTATCGGGGTCATGCCGGAAGAAAGCCGCAATATGACGGCCTGTATGTTGGCTACCAATATGGGGGCAAAAAAGACTGTAGCCCGGATTGACAATTACGAATATTTACTTCCTAAACATAAAGAATTCTTTTCCCAACTAGGAGTACACTCACTGATTTATCCGGAAATGCTGGCCGCCAAAGATATAGTAGATGCCATCAAAATGAGCTGGATACGCCAATGGTGGGAATTTTGCGGTGGTGCATTGGTCCTGATAGGTACCAAAATGCGCGAAACGGCAGAAATTCTGAACGTTCCCCTTCATGAACTGGGAGGACGTAATATTCCATTCCACATTGTAGCTATCAAACGGGGAAATGAAACAATCATCCCCCGGGGAGATGATGTTATCAAACTGCATGATATTGTTTATTTCACAACAACAAAGAAATACATTCCCTATATCCGCAAGATTACAGGAAAAGAAAATTATCCCGATGTACGCAATGTGATGATTATGGGCGGCAGCCGCATAGCTGTTCGCACCACACAATATGTACCGGATTACATGCAGGTCAAGATTATTGAAAATGACATCAACAGATGTAACCGGCTGACCGAAGTGGTAGATGACAAAGTAATGATTATCAACGGAGATGGACGGGATATGGATCTGCTCATGGAAGAAGGGTTAAAAAAACACGGAAGCATTTGTCGCTCTGACGGACAATTCTGAAACAAACATTCTGGCTTGTCTTGCCGCCAAACGTATGGGAGTAACCAAAACTGTGGCAGAAGTAGAAAATATCGATTATATCAGCATGGCAGAAAGCCTGGATATCGGTACGGTTATCAATAAAAAAACTGATTGCCGCCAGCCATATCTATCAAATGATGCTGGATGCAGATGTTTCCAACGTAAAATGTCTGACTTTTGCCAATGCTGATGTAGCCGAATTTACGGTTAAAAACGGTTCACGTATAACCAAATGCGCTGTCAAAGATGCCGGCCTTCCCAAAGGTGCCACCATTGGCGGACTGATTCGCAACGGTGAAGGGATACTGGTGACAGGTAATACCGTCATCCAACCTAACGACCATGTCGTAGTATTCTGTCTAGGTATGATGATTAAGAAAATAGAAAAATTCTTCAATTGATGATAAATGCAAAAATGATAGCCCGGATTATGGGGGCGTTATTCTTCATCGAAGCGGGGTTTCTTATTCTATGCTCGTTTCTCGCTGTCTATTATAATGAATCAGATATTTCAGCTTTCCTATATTCTGCCGCAATAACAGCCGGAGCAGGTAGCATAGCCGCTTTAGCAGGGAAAAATGCAGAAAAGAGAATCAGCCGCCGCGATGGATACGTTATTGTAACCCTTGCCTGGGTGTTTTTTCTTTATTCGGTATGCTTCCATTCTATCTAAGCGGATATATTCCCACTATAACGGATGCTTTTTTTAGAAACCATGTCAGGATTCACCACCACCGGAGCAAGTATTTTGGACAATATAGAGTCATTGCCACACGGGCTTTTGTTCTGGCGAAGTATGACACAATGGATCGGAGGATTAGGAATTGTCTTTTTTGACTATTGCCGTATTACCGATTTTCGGAGTAGGCAGTGTACAATTATTTGCAGCGGAAGCCACCGGTCCCACCCATGATAAAGTACATCCGCGTATTGGAGTTACGGCCAAATGGATTTGGACTATCTATTTGGGGCTGACCATTACAGAGATTATTCTGCTGGTTGCTGGAGGCATGAACTTTTTCGACAGTGTATGTCATTCTCTGACTACTACCGCCACAGGAGGATATTCAACCAAACAAAATAGCATTGCCGCCTTCAACTCTCCTTACATAGAATATATAATTACGCTATTCATGTTTTTGGCAGGTATCAATTTCACCTTACTATATCTACTGTTCTTAAAAGGAAATTTCAAACGCTTATTCCAAAATACAGAACTCCACTGGTATTTGGGAACTGTGGGATTTTTTACCCTTTTCACTACCGTCACTCTTATTTTCACCAGTCCGTTCAGTATTGAAGAATCTTTCCGTAAAGCCATATTTCAGGTTGTTTCCTTACAAACCACTACCGGATTCATTTCTGCAGATTATATGACTTGGGTACCTGTACTTTGGACATTAATGTGCATCATCATGCTGTTTGGAGCTTGTGCCGGATCCACCACAGGAGGAATAAAATGTATACGCATAGCCATTATGAGCCGTGTTTCTAAAAATGAATTCAAACATATCATTCATCCCAATGCTATACTTCCTGTACGTATCAACCGCCAAGTTATTTCATCAACAACCAAGTCAGCAGTACTTGCATTCATTTTTCTATATATGGCTATTATATTTATTGGATGGCTGGTTCTTATGCTGTTTGGAGTAGGGTTTGAAGAAGCTTATAGCGTAGTCATTTCCAGTTTGGGCAATGTAGGACCAGGTATTGGAAAATGCGGCCCTTCCTATTCATGGAACGGGTTGCCGGATGCAGCAAAATGGATAAGTGCAATATTGATGCTGATAGGGCGTTTGGAATTATTTACCGTACTTCTGCTCTTCATGCCGAGTTTTTGGAAAAAGCATTGACATTTACGTCCTATAACCATTTTTATACATAAATAATTCAAAAAATCTCAATGAAGCTTCAAATATTGGCTATCTTTGCACCCTCATTTAAAGGGTAACAAGATGAATAATATGTTGAGATACATTGTATATATCCTATTATTTCTACTGTTTACGATAACAGTAGGTCAGGATTATCATACGGTTGAGACAACAGATTTGCCCCCACAGACCTCTTGTTACCAGCAACAACAAGACCCCTGCAAAAGAACAGTGGACTTCCTGTTTACCAATAATTTTGCAGATATGCCACAAATAGCCATATCACTTGACAACCCTTCCACATCAAAGTTCAAATGTATAGTCCGCATTTTAGCAGCATTGAACGAACTAAAAAATGCAGGAGCTACAAACAAACCATATAGTTTGCCACACTTTTCATTCGCTTTACACTGATGCAGTAGATTATTATATCTATGCACTCCGGCGGATCATCATTTAATTTTTAATCTTTTTTCAGCATTTTGCTGAGTAGAAATCCTTATAACAAACGTCTTATAAGGAAAATTTTTTCCTATCCGTTTGTCTAATCAAAAAAAATGTTTAGATATGTATTTTACATTATTAGTTGTCGTTATCCTGACGGCAATCGCATTAGTTGCCGTAGCATTGGGAATTGCCCGTGCCATTTCTCCCCGTTCATACAACTCACAAAAGGGAGAAGCTTACGAATGTGGTATTCCTACGCGGGGACGGTCGTGGATGCAATTCAAAGTAGGTTATTATCTATTTGCTATCCTCTTCCTGATGTTCGATGTGGAAACAGTATTTTTATTTCCCTGGGCTGTAGTGGTACAAGACCTAGGAGTGTACGGTCTGTTTAGCATCCTTTTCTTTTTAGTTATATTAGTTTTAGGTCTGGCATATGCCTGGAAGAAAGGAGCGTTGGAATGGAAGTAAAGAAACCAACCATAAAGTCTATTCCTTATGAAGACTTCAAAGACAATGAGTATTTGGAAAACATGGTCAAGCAGCTCAATGAAGGCGGTACCAAAGTACTGGTGGGCTGTTTGGATGACCTTATCAACTGGGGACGCAGCAATTCGTTGTGGCCGCTTACATTTGCAACCAGTTGTTGTGGAATCGAGTTTATGGCAGTGGGTGCTGCCCGGTATGATTTCGCCCGCTTCGGGTTTGAAGTAGCCCGTGCCAGTCCGCGCCAGGCAGATATGATCATGGTAGCAGGAACTATCACACACAAGATGGCTCCGGTACTAAAACGTTTGTATGACCAGATGGCGGATCCTAAATACGTCATTGCAGTAGGCGGATGCGCCATTAGCGGCGGTCCTTTTGAAAAAATCATATCACGTATTGAACGGAGTAGACAAAATTCTTCCCGTTGACGTATATATTCCCGGATGTCCGCCCCGACCTGAAGCCTTGTTGTACGGCATGATACAATTGCAACGTAAAGTAAAACTGGAAAAATTCTTCGGCGGAGTGAACCGCAAAGAAAATGAACCACAAAATCCCGAACAAGCATGAGTGAAAGAATAGAAATACCTGCCGAAAAGCTACATGAAGAAATGCTGAAATTGCGGCAGGGTAAACATATGGATTTTCTACGCAGCCTTACCGGAATGGACTGGGGCGAAGAAGGACTAGGTGTAGTCTATCATCTGGAAGATACGAATACAAGAGAAAATATAGTGGTCAGCACTCGCACAACCAACCGAGAAAAGCCGGAACTTCCTAGTGTAAGTGATATTTGGAAAGGTGCTGAATTCAATGAACGCGAAGTGTACGACTATTATGGTATCCGCTTTATAGGACATCCTGATATGCGCCGTTTGTTCCTGCGTGATGACTGGGTAGGCTATCCATTGCGTAAGGACTACGATGAAAGCCTCAACCCACTCCGTATGACCAATGAGGAACCTGTAGACACGACACAATATATAGAAGTACAACATGATGGCAGTGTAATAGAAAAACGCGAAACCACTTTTTGATGAGGACGAATATATCATTAACATAGGTCCTCAACATCCGGCAACCCACGGTGTACTTCGTTTTCGTGTTTCACTGGAAGGCGAGATTATCTAAAAACTGGATGTGCACTGCGGATACATCCATCGAGGTATCGAAAAATGTGCGAAAGTCTTACCTATCCCAAACCTTGGCCCTGACCGACCGTTTGGATTATTTAGGTGCGCACCAAAACCGCCATGCTCTCTGTATGTGCATTGAACAGGCAATGGGCGTAGAAGTAAGCGAACGGGTACAATACATTCGTACCATTATGGACGAATTGCAACGTATAGATTCTCACTTGCTTTTCTTCTCCTGTCTCTGTATGGATATGGGTGCCTTGACCGCATTCTTCTATGGATTCCGTGATCGTGAGAAGATATTGGATATCTTCGAAGCAACTACCGGAGGACGTTTGATACAGAATTATAATACCATTGGAGGGGTACAAGCTGATATCGCTCCGGACTTTGTACAGAAAGTAAAAGAATTCATTGCTTATCTGCGTCCGATGCTAAAAGAATACCATGAAGTATTCACCGGAAATGTCATTGCCCAAGAACGTTTGAAAGGTGTGGGAGTTCTTTCACGGGAAGATGCCATCTCTTTCGGAGCGACAGGAGGTACAGGACGCGCCAGCGGTTGGGCATGCGATGTCCGCAAGCGTCATCCCTATGCGATGTATGGCAAGGTAGATTTTAAAGAGATTGTCCACACTGAAGGTGACTGCTTTGCACGTTATATGGTCCGTATGGAGGAAATACTGGAAAGTATGGATATCATTGAGCAACTGATAGACAATATTCCTGAAGGGAACTATCAGGAAAAGATGAAACCGATTATACGTGTGCCCGAAGGGAATTATTATGCCGCAGTGGAAGGTTCTCGCGGAGAGTTCGGTGTTTATCTGGAAAGTCGTGGAGACAAATTTCCTTACCGCATGAAATTCCGCGCTACCGGTTTGCCTTTAGTATCAGCAATGGAAACTATGTGCCGCAACGCAAAAATTGCCGACTTAATTGCTATTGGTGGAACGGTGGATTATGTAGTACCGGATATTGACCGATAATAATGTGCCGATTCTTCAATATACAATTTGGAGAATGCACTATTTATCAGACTGAGAATTAACAAATTAAATAATTACAAGTTTGCCTATTGGCAAATTAGCAAATTGACACATTATTAAATTATGTTCGATTTTAGTATAGTCACCCAATGGGTACACTCACTGCTCACGTCATTTATGCCTGAAGAACTGGCAGTGCTCATAGAATGTATAGTAATTGGCGTATGTATCATGTTGGCATATGCAGTTATTGCTATCATTATGATTTTCATGGAACGTAAAGTGTGCGCCGCTTTCCAATGCCGCTTGGGGCCAATGCGTGTAGGTCCCCAAGGTACCATACAGGTGTTTGCCGATGTATTCAAGATGTTGATCAAGGAAATTATCACCATCCGGCATGCTGACAAGTTCCTGTACAATTTGGCACCTTACATTGTTATCCTCGCCTCTATCATGGCTTTCAGTTGCCTACCCATCAACAAGGGCATGGAGGTCCTTGATTTCAATGTAGGTATTTTCTTCTTATTGGCAGCATCCAGTATCGGCGTGGTAGGTATTTTGCTGGCAGGTTGGAGTTCCAATAACAAATATTCATTAATCGGAGCCATGCGAAGTGGCGCTCAAATGATTAGTTATGAATTATCTGTAGGATTAAGCATCCTTACCATTGTAATCTTAACAGATACCATGCAACTAAGCGAAATTGTAGAACGCCAAGCTGACGGCTGGTTCCTTTTTAAAGGACATATACCTGCATTGATCGCTTTTATCATTTATCTGATAGCCGGAAATGCAGAAGTCAACCGCGGCCCGTTTGACTTGCCTGAAGCAGAAAGTGAACTGACTGCGGGATATCATACCGAATATTCCGGTATGCACTTCGGCCTGTTCTATGTGGCAGAATTTGTAAACTTGTTTATCATCGCCGCAGTAGCCACAACCATCTTCCTGGGAGGATGGATGCCGCTACATATTCCTGGGCTAGACGGATTCAATGCCATCATGGATTATATACCCGGATTTATTTGGTTCTTTGGCAAGTCATTCTTTGTAGTATGGTTACTAATGTGGATCAAATGGACATTTCCCCGTCTGCGTATTGACCAAATTCTAACGCTGGAATGGAAGTACTTGGTTCCAATAGGTTTGTGCAACCTGTTGTTGATGGTAATTATTGTTGTATTTAAATTACATTTCTGATGAAAGAAGAAAAACATTCCTATATAAAAGGGCTGCTTCATGGCATCGGTACATTACTTACCGGCATGAAAGTGACAGGACGAGAGTTCTTCACTCCTAAAGTCACTGAACAATATCCCGAAAACCGTGCCACATTAAAAATATCGCCCCGTTTCCGAGGACGGCTTATCATGCCGGTTGATGAGAATGGTAATAACAAATGTATTGCTTGCGGACTTTGCCAGATGGCTTGCCCCAATGATACAATCACCATTACCAGCGAATCTGTGACCAACGAAGAAACAGGCAAGAAAAATGAAAATATTGGTAAAGTATGAGTACGACCTGGGAGCCTGTATGTTCTGTCAACTTTTGTGTGAACGCTTGTCCACACGATGCCATTCGGTTCGATACAGAATTCGAAAATGCTGTATTCGACCGCAGCAAACTAGTTCTCACTCTGAACAAAAATTAAAAAAGCAAACGATATTATGACACTACAACTAATTGTATTCATTGTACTGGCGTTGTTTATCGCTGTCTGTTCGGTATTGGCAGTCACGACCTCACGTATCTTGCGTGCAGCAACTTATCTGCTGTTCGTTTTATTTGGTACAGCAGGTATTTACTTCCAACTCAACTACTCATTCTTGGGAGCTGTACAATTACTGATTTACGCCGGTGGTATAACAGTGCTTTATGTATTTAGTATCTTATTGACCTCTTCACAGGGAGACAAAGCAGAGAGATTAAAAAATGGAAAGATGGTGGCCGGAGCTATTTCTACTATAGCAGGACTGGCTATCTGTCTGTTCGTCATGCTGAAGAACGAATTCTTGCCCTCTCATTTTGTTCATGGTGAACTGGATGTACGCACGATCGGTCATGCACTGATGGGCATGGAAAAATATCAATATATCCTTCCTTTCGAAGTAATCAGCGTGTTATTACTCGCTTGCATCGTAGGAGGAATCCTAATCGCTAGAAAAAGATAGAACTTATGGTACACATGGAATATTATCTGGTGGTTTCCACCTTTATGATGTTTGCGGGAATCTATGGTTTCTTCACCCGCCGCAATTTATTGGCCATGCTCATCAGTGTGGAACTGATACTGAATTCGGTAGACATCAACTTCGCCGTATTCAACCGATACCTCTTTCCCGAAGAACTGGAAGGCTTTTTTTTTCGCCCTGTTCGCTATCGGCGTAAGTGCGGCTGAAACAGCAGTAGCTATTGCTATCATTATCAATATCTACCGCAATGTACGCAATATCCAAGTGAAGAACTTAAATGAAATGAAAAACTAATTATGGAACATACAATACTAATCCTTATCCTACCTTTCCTCAGTTTCCTGATACTGGGGCTGGCAGGTATGCGTATGAAGAACGGATTGGCAGGGACCATCGGCACCGTTTCACTGGCAGGGGTGACGTTGCTTTCCTACCTCACTGCCTTCAATTATTTTGCAGGAGGGCGTACGGCAGAAGGCGTCTATCCTACTCTCACACCTTATAATTTTGAATGGTTACCTTTCACAACGAACCTGCATATTGACATGGGAATCATGCTTGACCCTATTTCAGTTATGATGCTAGTCGTTATTTCCACCGTCAGTCTGATGGTACATATCTATTCATTCGGATATATGAAAGGTGAAAAAATGGCTTTCAACGTTACTACGCATTTCTTAGCCTGTTTACCATGTCCATGTTGGGGCTCGTAGTAGCAACTAATATTTTCCAGATGTATGTCTTTTGGGAACTGGTAGGTGTTTCTTCTTATCTACTTATCGGCTTTTATTACACCAAGAAAGAAGCGATTGCTGCCAGTAAAAAACGCATTTATTGTTACCCGTTTCGCTGATTTAGGCTTTCTGATCGGTATCTTGATTTACGGCTATTATGCCGAAACATTCTCGTTCACCCCCCAACTTCAGGGTACTTGCAGTTGCCGGAAGTATGATACCATTGGCCTTGGGGCTAATGTTTATCGGTGGTGCCGGTAAAAGTGCGATGTTTCCATTGCACATCTGGTTACCGGATGCTATGGAAGGTCCTACTCCTGTCAGTGCATTAATCCATGCTGCTACCATGGTAGTAGCCGGTGTATATCTGGTAGCCCGTATGTTCCCGTTGTTTATAGGATATGCGCCCGAAGTGCTGCACTGGATAGCTTATATCGGTGCGTTCACTGCATTCTACGCCGCTAGTGTGGCGTGTGCACAAAGCGATATCAAACGTGTGCTCGCCTTCTCCACTATATCTCAAATTGGATTTATGATTGTTGCATTAGGCGTTTGTACTTCCATGAATCCTCATGAAGGAGGACTAGGCTACATGGCATCCATGTTCCACCTGTTCACACATGCCATGTTCAAGGCATTGCTGTTCTTAGGAGCCGGATGTATCATTCATGCCGTACACAGTAACGAGATGAGCGCCATGGGAGGACTTCATAAATTCATGCCCGTCACCCACTGGACATTCCTGATTGCTTGTCTGGCTATCTCGGGTATCTGGCCATTCTCAGGTTTTTCTCTAAAGACGAAATTCTGACTGCCTGCTTCCAATTCAGTCCTGTTATGGGATGGATAATGACAGGCATTGCCGCCATGACAGCATTTTATATGTTCCGCCTTTATTATTGTATTTTCTGGAATGGAGAATGGAAAGGACACTCCCACGAATCCGGACCTGATGCACATACTCCGCATGAGGCTCCACTTACCATGACATTCCCGCTGATGATTTTTAGCCGCTATCACCTGTATTGCCGGATTCATACCTTTCGGCAATCTGATCAGTAGTAACGGAGAAGCCTATACCATTCATCTGGATATGCAGATAGCTGCTACAAGTATCATTATTGCTATAGCATCCATCACTTTAGCTACATGGATGTATGCAGGTAAGAGACAACCCGTAGCCAACTATCTGGCGCGCACATTCCCACGTTTGCACACAGCAGCTTACCACCGTTTCTATATGGATGAGATATGGTTGTTCGTAACCAAGAAAATCATCTTCCGGTGCATCAGTACTCCGATAGCTTGGTGGGACCGGCACGTTATCGATCAATTCTTTAACTTCACTGCGTGGAGTACTCATGCTACCGCCGATGAAATACGTGACATGCAAAGTGGAAACGTACAGCAGTACAGTATTTGGTTCCTGCAGGTGCATTGATATTGACGCTGATACTATTAATTTAATGAATAATAAAAAATTCCGCCGCATGGCCATTTTTTAAATTTTTCAATTTAAAAGATGAACATACTAAGTTTTTTCATTATAGTTCCCTTGTTGATGCTCGCGAGCCTTTGGGCTTCGCGCAGCGTCAATCAAGTTCGCGGAGTGATGGTTGTCGGATCTTCCATATTATTGGCATTATCCGTTTACCTCACCATTGATTATATCGAACTACGCCAAGCCGGTGCTACAGGAGAGATGCTGTTCACAGCCAGCACAGTTTGGTATGCACCGCTCCATATATGCTACTCAGTAGGAGTAGACGGTATATCAGTAGCAATGTTGCTGCTTAGTTCCATTATTGTATTCACCGGTACTTTTGCATCGTGGAAGTTACAACCATTGACAAAAGAATATTTCATGTGGTTCACTCTATTGAGTGTAGGGGTATTCGGATTCTTCGTTTCAACAGACCTGTTCACCATGTTCATGTTTTATGAAGTAGCCTTAATTCCAATGTATCTGCTCATCGGTGTATGGGGAAGCGGACGTAAAGAATACGCCGCCATGAAACTTACATTAATGTTAATGGGTGGTTCTGCATTTCTACTGATCGGAATTCTCGGCAGTTTTTTATGGTGCAGGCGGTGAAACTATGAACTTGCTGGAAATCGCCAAACTGCATATACCTCATGAAATGCAACGCATCTTCTTCCCGCTTATCTTCTTGGGGTTCGGAGTCTTAGGAGCTTTGTTCCCTTTCCATACATGGAGTCCCGATGGTCATGCTTCTGCACCGACTGCTGTTTCTATGCTTCACGCTGGAGTATTGATGAAACTAGGAGGTTACGGATGCTTCCGTGTTGCTATGTACCTGATGCCTGAAGGTGCAGCCATGTGGGGAGATGTATTCCTGATATTGACCACTATTTCTGTAGTTTACGGTGCATTCAGTGCTGTGGTACAAACCGACTTAAAATATATCAATGCCTATTCCTCCGTATCCCACTGCGGATTGGTGCTCTTTGCCCTGCTGATGATGACACGCACCAGTTGTACGGGTGCTATTCTCCAAATGTTGAGTCACGGATTAATGACCGCTTTGTTCTTCGCCCTTATTGGTATGATATACGGACGTACCCACACCCGTGATGTCCGATTAATGGGAGGTTTGATGAAGATTATGCCTTTTCTGGCTGTAGGTTATGTTATTGCCGGTCTTGCTAACTTGGGACTTCCGGGACTAAGTGGTTTTGTTGCTGAAATGACGGTCTTTGTAGGTTCTTTCCAAAATGATGATACATTCCATCGCGTATGTACCCTAGTGGCAACAACAAGTATCGTCATTACCGCAGTCTATATCCTGCGTGTAGTAGGTAAAATTCTTTATGGCAAAATTTTGAATCCCGAACATCTGAAACTCACAGACGCAACCTGGGATGAACGAGTAGCCGTTATCTGCCTCATCGCCTGTGTAGCAGGTTTAGGAATGGCTCCATTCTGGATAAGCGATCTGATCAGTAACAGTGTAGAACCAATCATAAGTCAATTATTAAATTAAAATTTGAGAATTCAAAAATTCAAAAAATAGCAATGATGGACATAACAGCAATACTCCATATGCATGCCGAACTGAGTCTGACAGCCGTTTTTATTCTGATGTTTCTGTTAGATTTATTTTTACCGGCTCCACAACGTCACTGGTTACGCCCCATGGCATGTATCCTGCTGACCATTCAACTCTTAGCAAACCTATGGCCGGAAGAGGTGACTTTATTTGGCGGCATGTATCACTCAACTCCTATGGCGTCTGTTCTGAAAAGCATCCTGACCATAGGCACCATACTGGTGTTTCTGCAAGCAGACACTTGGCTAAAACGTGAAGACACCCGTCATAAACAAGGCGAATTCTACATCCTTACCCTCAGTACCTTGCTGGGTATGTATTTCATGGTAAGCGCAGGGCACTTCCTGCTATTCTTCCTTGGATTGGAATTGGCAACCGTTCCTATGGCTTGTCTCGTAGCTTTCGATAAATATAAAGGGCATAGTGCCGAAGCCGGAGCTAAATTCATTCTTTCGGCTTTATTCTCCAGCGGTATTTTCCTCTATGGCATTTCTATGATTTATGGGACAGCAGGTACTTTATATTTTGAAGATATCCCTGCCAGACTGACAGGAACTCCATTACAAGTTCTTGCACTAGTATTTTTCTTCTCCGGACTGGCCTTCAAATTAAGCTTGGTACCTTTTCATCTGTGGACAGCAGATACTTATCAAGGTGCACCGACTACAGTAAGCGCCTACCTATCCGTTATTTCAAAAGGCGCAGCTGCTTTTGCTTTAATGATTATTTTAATGAAAGTATTCGGACCAATGACTGAACAATGGAGTGAAATACTATGTATTATCATTGTAGTCACCATCACTATAGCCAATCTGTTCGCCATCCGCCAAAACAACCTGAAACGCTTTATGGCCTTCAGCAGTATTTCACAAGCCGGTTACATAATGTTGGCTGTACTGGCTGGAACTCCGCAGGGCATGGCATCCCTAGTATATTATATAGTAGTATACATTGCCGCCAATCTCGCCGTATTCGGTGTCATCAATACCATTGAGCAACATACCCACGGTAAAATAGAGCGCGAAGATTATAACGGACTTTATAAGACCAACCCCAAACTAACTATGGTCATGACACTTGCTCTTTTCTCATTGGCAGGTATCCCGCCATTTGCCGGATTCTTCAGTAAGTTCTTTGTATTCATGGCAGCATTCCATAGCGGATATTATCTTATTGTATTTATCGCATTGGTCAATACAATCATTTCATTGTATTATTACTTATTGATTGTAAAAGCCATGTTCATCACACCTAATGAAGACCCTATCGGCAAATTTTCGTACAGCAACTCCGATGCGCATCAGTCTGTTGGTATGTGTAGCCGGCATATTCGTTTTAGGAATTATAAGTGGGGTATATCAACTATTAAGTGAT
>ENA-OQES01000230-OQES01000230.1-human-gut-metagenome-genome-assembly--contig:-NODE-230-length-24651-cov-4.741233_pt1 | contig 24651 bp, 30 predicted proteins | sample MGYA00242798_ERZ504641 | MGnify/ENA primary metagenome ERZ504641 (study PRJEB26092, sample SAMD00036327) | human gut metagenome | host: Homo sapiens | study: EMG produced TPA metagenomics assembly of...
GCAAAGGTGCTTACATTTCGTAGTAGCTTTGCTCTTTTTGATTTTTGTTTATTATGAAAAAATTTTTTCAGCGCGCGATGTATTTGAACAATTAGTTGAGATTAAGGCAACTGTGAAACAGCTGCAGATTCAGGAGGATTTGACAATGAGATTAAAAGACACAGGATTAACAGCACAGGATATCAAAGACAAAGTAAGCAAATACATGATCGAGACTTATGAGCGTTTCGATTTTCTTGCAGAGACAGCCGAGGAGATGTATCTCTATGATGAGAATGGAACACCATATCTTGACTTTTATGCAGGAATCGCAGTAAACAATGCGGGAAACAGAAACCCGAAGGTTGTAGCAGCAGTCAAAGACCAGGTGGACGATATAATGCACACATTTAACTATCCATACACCATTCCACAGGCGCTGCTTGCTGAAAAAATGTATGTAAGACACTTGGAATGGACAAGATCTTTTATCAGAACTCAGGAACAGAGGCCAACGAGGCAATGATCAAGATGGCGCGTAAATATGGTATTGAGAAATATGGCCCAAACAGATATCACATCGTTACAGCAAAGGATGGTTTCCATGGAAGAACATTTGGAGCAATGTCAGCAACAGGTCAGCCGGGAAATGGATGTCAGGTTGGATTCGGACCTATGACTTACGGATTCTCTTATGCACCATACAATGACCTGAAAGCATTCAAGGATGCATGCACAGAGAATACGATCGCAATTATGATCGAGCCTGTACAGGGCGAAGGCGGAGTTCATCCGGCAACACAGGAATTTATGAAAGGACTTCGTGAATTCTGTGATGAGAAGGGAATGCTTTTACTTCTGGATGAGGTACAGACAGGATGGTGTAGAACCGGAGCAGTTATGTCTTATATGAACTACGGAGTAAAACCAGATATCGTATCTATGGCGAAAGGTCTTGGTGGCGGAATGCCAATCGGAGCAATCTGTGCAACAGAGGAAGTATCCAAAGCATTTACAGCCGGATCACATGGAACAACATTTGGAGGACATCCGATTAGCTGTGCAGCAGCACTTGCAGAGGTTGGAGAGCTTCTTGACAGAGACCTTGCAGGAAATGCAAAGAAGGTCGGAGATTATTTTGCAGCGAAATTAGAGAAGTTGCCACATGTAAAAGAGGTAAGACATCAGGGACTTCTGGTTGGTGTTGAGTTTGATGATACAATCTTAGGAGTTGATGTAAAACATGGATGCTTTGACAGAAAACTTCTTATCACCGCAATCGGAGCACATATTATCCGTATGGTTCCACCACTGATCGTCAGTGAAGAAGAGTGTGATCAGGCAGTTGAGATTATCGAAGAGGCTGTAAAAGCATTATCATAAATAGAGAAGAAGTATAGAAGACAAGGGCGTCACGAGAATGATCGTGCGCCCTTTTTCTTCGTGGTTTCTGGAATCGTTGAGACGATAATGAAATGCTGTTCACTCTCGTGTAAATCAGAAAAATCATTCAGATGATTTGTATGGGAGTAAGCAGCAGAAATAGAAGAGAGGGTGAATGATATGGCACATCTAGTTATTACAATCGGATGCGAATACGGTGCAAAGGGAAACCAGATTGGCCGAAAAGTCGCAGAAGATCTAGGAATTAAATTTTATGATCGAGACACAGTAGACCAGATCATAAAAGAAGTCGGAATACCGAAAGAGATTATGGAGAAAGTTGAGGAAGGTGTTACAATCGCAGGAAAAGGAGCGGAAGGAGATGTTCGTGGTTCTTTTTCAAAATATGCAGATCTGACAGATCGTGCGATGCATGTTCAGAAAACGATTATACGAAAACTTTCGGACAGAGAATCTTGTGTGATCATCGGGCGATCAGCAGATTACATTTTGAAGGAACATCAGCCAATTCTCAGAGTATTTATTTATTCTCCAAATGAAGTGAGGATTCATAACGTAATGAAGAGTCACAATCTTTCAGCAGACGATGCAAAGCTTCTTATCATAGAAAAGGATAAGAGGTATCATAAACGTCACCTGGCACTGACCGGAAGCAACCGTGGTGACCGTCATAACCGTGACATGCTGATTGATAGTAGTCTTCTGGGAGTAGATGGAACCGCAGAGTTGATTGAAGATGTAGCAAAAAAGGATAATGAACAAGTAGGAGGGAACAGGTTATGACACAGAAAAAATCAGAGTTTAACAAAGTATTGAATGCCTGGGACATCCTTGTAATCGCCTTTGGCGCCATGATTGGATGGGGCTGGGTTGTATCAACAGGTGGTTGGATTGAAAAAGGCGGAGTTATCGGAGCTGCACTTGGTTTTGCAATCGGTGGTATCATGATCTTTTTCGTGGGTCTGACATACGCAGAGCTGACAGCAGCAATGCCACAGTGTGGTGGAGAGCATGTATTTAGTTACCGGGCAATGGGGGCAACGGGATCTTTTATCTGTACATGGATGATCGTACTTGGATATGTCAGTGTAGCATGTTTTGAAGCTTGTGCATTTCCAACGATCATTACTTATCTTTGGCCGGGATTTTTAAAAGGCTATATGTATACAGTTGCAGGATTTGATATCTATGCATCCTGGCTGATCACGGCGATCGTAATCGCATTTTTAATTATGATGATCAATATTATCGGTGCAAAGACAGCGGCTATTCTGCAGACAGTTCTGACTTGTATCATCGGTGGCGCAGGAATCTTACTGATCGTTGCATCAGTGATCAATGGAACAGTTGACAATCTGGATGGACAGATATTTGCAGGAACTACAACAGGTGTGAATATCAAAGCAATCATCGGAGTTGCGGCAATGTCACCGTTTTACTTTATTGGATTTGATGTTATCCCGCAGGCGGCAGAGGAAATCAATGTTCCACCGAAAAAATGATTGGAAATATCTTGATTTTATCTGTAGTGCTTGCAGTTATCTTTTATGCATTTGTTATTATAGCAGTTGGATTCGTTATGAATCCTGGAGACATTATCGCGTCACAGGAAGCAACAGGACTTGTAACGGCAGATGCGATGGCAGCGGCATTTAACACGAAAATTATGGCAAAGGTTATTATTGTTGGAGGAATGTGTGGAATCGTTACATCCTGGAACTCCTTCTTACTTGGTGGTTCCCGTGCAATGTATTCCATGGCAGAGTCTTACATGATTCCAAAATTCTTTGCAAAGTTACATCCGAAGCACAAAACTCCTGTAAATGCTTTGATCCTGATCGGTATTCTGACAATGCTTGCTCCGTTCGCAGGAAGAAAGATGCTTGTATGGATCAGTGATGCCGGTAACTTCGGATGCTGTTTCGCTTACTGCATGGTTGCTCTGTCCTTTATGATCCTGAGAAAGAAAGAGCCGGATATGCCGAGACCGTATAAGGTTCCATGCTATAAATTCTTCGGAACTATGGCAGTTATCATGTCAGGATTTATGGTTGCAATGTACTGTATTCCGGGAAGCGGTGGAAACCTGATCCTTCAGGAGTGGCTGATGGTACTTGGATGGTCAGCACTTGGTGTTGTGTTCTATGTTGTATGTAAAGTGAAATACAAAGAGTCTTTTGGTACACTTGTTGAGATCATCTCTGATGAGGATGCAGCAACTCTGATGCCGGAGGCAGATGAAGAAGAGCTTGATAAAGTGATCGATGCAGCGATTGATCGTGTACTGATGCAGAAAAGTGATTTGATTGGAGGCACAGTTTAATAATGAATGAATTTAGTTTTTCAGTTCCACAGAATATTACAGTAGGAAAGGGAAGCCTTACAAAGCTTCCCGAGATTGCTAAGAAGTCAGGCGGTTCACATGCATTTCTTATGTCCGGACCGCATCTGGCGAAGATGGGGCTTGTGGAGAAGGCGGCAAATTCTTTGAAATCTGCAGGGATTTCCGTTGATACATTTACAGATATAGAAGGAAATCCTTCTGTTGAGACAGTGGATAAGGCAACAGCAGCATTCAAAGAAGCAGGTGCAGATTTTATCGTTGCATTTGGAGGAGGTTCTCCGATGGATGTGGCAAAAGCAGTCGGTGTTACTGCAAAATATGGTGGAAGCATTACAGAATATGAAGGTGCCCACAAAGTTCCGGGACCGATCATTCCGTTGATCGCGATCCCAACAACAGCAGGAACAGGTTCTGAGGTGACTGCATTTTCAGTTATTACAGATCACAGCAGAGACTATAAATTGACGGTATTCAGTTATGAGATTCTTCCAGCATATGCAATCCTGGATGCAGAGCTTTTGACAACAGCTCCGGCAAGCGTTGCAGCAGCATGTGGAATAGATGCATTTATCCATGCGGAAGAAGCATACATTTCTACTGCAGCATCACCGTTTTCGGATGCGATGGCAGAGAAAGCCATGAGTCTGATCGGTAAAAATATTCGTCGTTTCGTTGCAAATCGTGGAGATATTGAAGCAGCAGAGTCAATGCTTGTCGGTTCACTTTTCGCAGGAATTGCATTTTCCTTTGCAAGACTTGGAAATGTACATGCAATGAGCCATCCGGTCAGTGCATTCTTTGATGTGCCGCATGGAGTGGCAAATGCAGTATTACTTCCGGTGATTGCAGAGTATAATGCACTGGCTGACCATGGAAGATATCTGACAATCTATAATGATATTAGTCCGGTTCCGGTTTATGAGGAAGAATTTGAACCAATGATGCTGGTAGATGCAATCCGTGAGTTATGTGGGGAGATTGGAATTCCGGCAAATCTGACAGAAGCAATTAATAATGCAAGCAAGACAGGACTGGTCAGTGCAGAAGAGATCGAGAGCAAGATTGAAGCAATGGCTGTAGATGCTATGAAAAGTGGAAACATTGCAGTGAATCCGAGGTATTCCAGACAGTGTGACATTGAAATGTTGTACAGAAAAGCGTTGTAAGGATGAAGTAGATGGACTATTTATCACATAATGTATCAGAAAATTTGAAGAAAATTCGTAAAGCAAAGGGTATGAGTCTGGAATTTGAGACGGATGAGCTACATGTGTATCGGAACCAGGGAACAGAAAAGGTATGTTGTGTGTGCTTCTTCCTGGATTATACGAGAGTAATATAAAAAAGAGATTTTAAATATAAAAAACAGGTGGTAGAATAGACACAGAACTATTCTATCACCTGTTTTACGTTACGAAAGAGAGGAAGAGAACATGTATCAGGCAGCAAATGACAGATATGAGAAAATGGCTTATGTACGTTGCGGAAAGAGCGGATTAAAACTCCCGGCAATTTCACTTGGATTGTGGCACAACTTTGGAGATACCGGTGTTTATGAGAATATGAAGGAAATCCTTTTCACAGCATTTGATAATGGAATCGTACACTTTGATCTGGCAAATAATTACGGACCTGCTTATGGAAGTGCGGAGAAGAATTTTGGTAAGATTCTGAAAGAAGAACTTGGCGTGTATAGAGATGAGCTTCTGATCAGCACAAAGGCCGGTTTTGATATGTGGGAAGGCCCTTATGGAAACTGGGGAAGCAGAAAATATCTTCTTTCCAGTCTGGATCAGAGCCTGAAGCGTATGGGACTGGATTATGTGGACATTTTCTACCATCACCGGATGGATCCGGAGACTCCGCTGGAAGAGACGATGGGAGCACTTGCAAGTGCAGTGCAGTCAGGAAAAGCACTTTATGTGGGGCTTTCAAATTATGACGGTCCAACCCTAGAAAAGGCAGAGGCAATCTTAAGAGACTTGAAGTGTCCATTTGTGATCAATCAGAACAGATATTCTATCTTTGACAGAACAATTGAGAAAAATGGATTGAAAGACACTGCGAAGAAGCTGGAGAAGGGAATTATTGCATTCAGTCCGCTGGCGCAGGGACTTCTTACCGACCGTTATCTGAAAGGAATCCCGGAAGACAGCAGAATTATGACAGACGGACGATTCCTGAAGAAGTCTGCTCTGACAGAAGAAAAAATTGTGAAAATCAGAGAACTGAACGGACTGGCAGCCGGAAGAGGTCAGACATTGGCAGAGATGGCATTGAGTTGGATTTTGAAGGATGGTATTGTAACAAGCGTTCTTGTAGGCGCATCAAAACCGGAACAGATATTGGATAATATCAAGGCAATACAGAATACAGAATTTACAGAAGAAGAACTCCGCAAGATTGATGAGCTGTCGCTCGTTTAAGCTAGTTGTCACTGTTAATCTGTGTTATAACTGGTTCAAAAATGTAAAAGTTGAAAAAGGAGAATTTACCATGGATAGAATTGCAAGCTTTACAATCAACCACCTGGATCTGATGCCGGGATTGTATGTCTCAAGAAGAGACGCAAAAGGAGATTGTGTCACAACAACATTTGATCTGAGAATCACAGCACCGAACAGAGAGCCGGTTGTGGATACTCCGGCACTTCATACGATTGAGCATCTGGCAGCAACTTATCTTCGTAACAGTGAGAAGAAGGATGACGTGATCTACTTTGGACCAATGGGCTGCAGAACAGGATGTTATCTTGTAATGTTCGGTAATCTGGATTCAGAGGATGTTCTTGATCTGGTTCTTGAGATGTGTGATTTCATTATCGGATTTGAAGGAGAGATTCCGGGAGCTGCACCGGAGCAGTGTGGCAACTATCAGGAGCAGAACCTTGATATGGCGAAGTATTATATTAAGAAATACAAAGATGCATTGGTGAATGACCGTCATCTTGTATATCCGGAATAATGTAAAGTGGGAATTGTCTGACAAGTTGTTTTCAGATAATTCCCACTTCGATTATACAGATCTGATTTTTAACATAATATAGCATGTCACTGAGAGGAATTGCAAAAATGCAAATTTAGTTCTTAAGCAATTCCGCATTCTTATGAATTGTCTCATTAACAATATTCTCTACATAACTTCCGATATGTTTTTTGACATCCTTATCCAGTTCATTTGGATAGATCGGAGTACCGTATTCGAGAACAACATGTGTTTTCTTAATCTTTGGAAAATGATTTTCGAAAATTTCAGCAGTATTATTCATAGAAATCGGTACGATCGGACAGCCGGTCTTTGTGGCAATCTTGAAAGCACCTTCTTTGAAAGGAAGAAGACTTAATTCTTCACCTTTATTTCTTGTACCTTCAGGGAAGATACAGATAGAGATACCGTTCTTTACATAATCGATTGCCTGCAGGATTGTCTTTAAACCTTCCTTCGGATTCTCACGATCAAGGAAAAGACAATAGACGAAAACGCATCCAGGTAGAAAGAAGCGGAATCTTTTCCATCTCTTTCTTTGCTACATAACCTGTAAGATTCCTGCATCTGCTGTAAGTGAGCAGAATGTCAAAGAAGCTGCGGTGGTTTCCGATAAAGAGAACAGGTTCATCCGGTACATTCTCCTCACCGATCACAGTGACTTCCACACCGGTCATTTTCAAAATCACTTTAAATCCCCACTGGACAATACGAAGAGAACTGATGTCACGCGCATGTGGATTAAACTTACCGATCAGCCATTCCACAAAGAAAACAGGAATCGAAAGAATCAGGTAAAGAATCAGAAAAAATGCAACAAAAATAAATCGAAACATACAATATCCTTTCTTTTGTCTTATGAATAATAGAGTCGCCATAATATAAAATAACTACTGGCGCATGTAGCCTTATTATACCGTAGCAGCATAAAAAATTACAACTGATGCATAGATTGAAGGGAAATAAAAAATTCCGGATGGCGTTACTGTTTACAGTATCTGAAATATTGTAATGAAAAAGTAAAAATCAAAGGGCATTTTAACTGTGTTTCTACTGTGTGTCTGTTTTTTTCATAAGCGGATGTATTACCAGGATTGAGAAAGAGCAAAAATCAAAAACGATCTGGAATATATTCTGATCGACCAGGAGCATCTTCCGGAGGAGATGACAGAAGTGATCGGTCAGTTAAAAAAAAAGAAAGCATTTCATTTTGTCTACTCGGATCAGGGAAAGACATATCTTGCAGAAGGATACGGTGCATGTCCGACAACAGGATATACGATTGAGGTGAAGGAACTTTATGAAACGGAGCATGCAGTTTGTTTGCATACAAGTCTGATGGGACCGGCAACTGGTGAAGAGACGAAAGAAATCACGACATTTCCATACATAGTCGTGGAAATCAGTGGAACAGAAAAAGAGGTTATGTTTGATTGAGGAGGAGCAGGATGGAAATTGTGAAGAGAGCGATACGTCTGATGCATGAGGGAAAATGTATTTACGATCAGTTTCAGCTGGACGAAGATTATAACGTTCCGGATGCAAAGGAGGATGTGGGAAATGTAATTGAAGGGATAGTCTGCGTGAAGACGGAAGACATGAAGCTTGTAGAAAATTATCTGAAAATCAGTGGAAAAGCTCAATTTAAGATTTTGTACATGACAGCCTCTTTGGATCCGCAACCGGCAGTTTTAGAAGGAAAGCTTCCATTCGAAGAGATGGTATATGTAGAACAACCGGGAGAGGAAGAATATTTCCTGAAAAATCTCAGAACAGAGTTCAGTGTATCAATGGTGCATTCCAGAAAGCTGAGTCTGCATCTGCTGACAGAGCTTGAAATTGGAAGAACCCAGATGATAAGTGAAGAAGTCACGGAAGATGTGGAAAGTGAGCATGCAGTTTATCAAAAAAATGAAAAAGTTTCGTCTGCTTGGATTGTCAGACACGAAAAAAAGACACTTATAGAATAAAAGAAGAGATTACATTACCGGGAACGAAGGAGAGTATCAGCCAGATTCTGTTATCCGAAGTGCACGGTAGAAAGTTAGAATTACGCCCGGGGACAGATGAGGTGACAGTCAGAGGAGAACTGCAGGTGTTCTGTCTCTATCTGTCAGAAGAATTGAAGGCAGACTGGGTCAGCCAGGTGATTCCATATGAAGGAAAACTTCTTTGCAATGGCCTGACAGAAGGAATGTTCTATTCTGTGGAACATACGCTGGAGGATACACTGGTTGATATCCGCATGGATGAGGACGGCGAGATGCGGATCCTTGGGATTGAAGGGACATTACTGCTGCGGATGAACATTTTACGAAGAGCAGGAGATGGAGTTGTTAGAAGATATTTACTCTTTGCAAGAGCAGTGTATTTCCGGAGAAACAGGAGACGATTTTTGAAGAGCTTTTAATGCAGAACCAATCCAGATATAAACTAACGGAACGGCTTTCACTTCCGGAGTTAAAAGATGATGTACTTCAAGTACTCTGCAGCAGAGGGGAAATCCAGATAGAGCATACGGAGTATAAAGAAGAAGGAATCCAAATAGAAGGAATCCTGCATCTTAGCTTTCTCTACCTGAGAGGGGATGATGCAAGACCATATGGAAGCTGGCAGGGAATGATACCATTCCAACATCTGATCGAATGTTCCGATCTTCCGGAAAATGTACGTTGTACGATGAGTCACCATGTAGATCAGATCCAGGTGTCTATGGCAGGCAGTGAGGCTGTAGAAGTAAGAGCAATTCTTGCATTTGATGCATTCTTACGGCGGGAGGTAGAACTTCAGACAATCGTATCTGTCCTGGAGAAACCGCTGGATCTTGAACAGATGGATAAGAGACCGGGAATCGTTGGTCATATTGTGCAGGAGAAAGAAGATCTCTGGGAGTTGGCAAAACAGTATATGACTACAGTTGAGGGGATTATGAATGTAAACGAATTGGAAAATGAAAATGTGAAAATAGGGGATAAATTGTTGATTTTTAAAGAAAATATGAGTATACTGTAAGTACTATGTATACAAGATACATTTGTGTAAATTTTCACATCTGGTTCTTTAGAAAACAGCGATGGAGGCACATAGGATGAATCAAATTGAATTAAAAGCACTTGCCAAGATTAATTTAGGCCTGGATGTGCTTGGAAGACGCGAGAATGGATACCATGATGTCAGAATGGTCATGCAGTCTATTTATCTGTATGATGAAGTGAAGATTGCGAAGAAGAAAGAACCTGGAATTACACTGACAACAAATCTGAAGTTTCTTCCAACCGGGGATGGCAATATCGCTTATAAAGCAGCGCAGCTTCTGATGGATGAATTTGATCTGAAAGAAGGGGTTCAGATCACGTTGAATAAGCACATTCCGGTAGCTGCCGGTCTTGCAGGAGGAAGCTCGAATGCAGCTGCGGTTCTGTTTGGAATGAACCGGCTCTTCGGACTGCGTCTGACCCAGCAGGAGTTGATGGATCGGGGCGTGAAGCTTGGGGCAGATGTTCCTTATTGTATCATGAGAGGAACCGTTCTTGCAGAAGGGATAGGAGAAGAATTAAGTGTCCTTCCTGCCATGCCGAAATGTACGGTACTGATCGCCAAGCCTCCGATCAGTGTTTCAACGAAGATGGTGTATGAAGCACTGGACTCCAAAGAGATTGTCGAGCATCCGGATATTGACGGAATTCTGGAAGGACTTCGGAAGGGAGATCTTCACAAGGTCGCAGATTCTATGGGGAATGTGTTAGAGGATGTGACAATACCGATGCATCCGGTGATCGCGGATATCAAGCAGGTGATGCAGGATTGCGGAGCAATCGGGGCAATGATGAGCGGGAGTGGACCAACAGTGTTTGGTCTGTTTGAAAACCGGGCATCAGCAAGAGAAGCACAGAAGATGATTCGGGACAAAGGTCTGACAAGACAGGCATACGTAACGAATATACACAACGTTAGGAGGAAGTAAAATGGGAACTGATTTTGAAGTAACAATGAATGAATATCTGCCTCTGAGAGATGTGGTATTTAATACATTGAGACAGGCGATTCTGCGCGGAGAACTGAAACCGGGAGAGCGTCTGATGGAGATTCAGCTGGCGAATAAGCTGGGTGTGAGCCGTACACCGATCCGTGAGGCAATCCGTAAACTTGAGCTGGAAGGTCTTGTCCTTATGATTCCGAGAAAAGGTGCGGAAGTTGCAGAGATCACAGAGAAGAATCTAAGAGATGTGCTGGAAGTGCGCTGTGCGTTAGAAGAGCTTGCAGTACAGCTTGCATGTGACAGAATGGATGAAGAAGGAGTGCGCGAGCTTCGTGCAGCAGCAGAGACGTTTGAGTCTATTCTCAACAGTGATGATATTACACAGATCGCACAGGCAGACGTTGCATTTCATGATATTATCTACGCTGCAACAGATAACCGCAGACTGATCCAGCTTCTGAATAATCTGCGCGAACAGATGTACAGATACAGAATTGAATATCTGAAGAAGAAAGAATGCTACCCACAGCTGTTGAATGAGCATCAGACAATTATTGATGCGATTGCCGGACATGATAAAGAGTTGGCTACAAAGTTTACAAGCCAACATATTAAGAACCAAGGCGGAAACGGTTGTTGGCACTATCCGTGAGAAAGAAGAAAATGCTTGAAAAAAATAAAGAATGTGTCTCGGCACATTCTTTATTCTATATGTATGGAATTCATTTTTGTGGAAAGACTCCATGTATGAACAAAATTGATTTATCATGTTACTGTTCATAGATGGAGGATAATATTATGAAGAAACGGTTTGCATTGATCAAAAGAAAGTTGAAATCTGTCCGAGAAGAAAAACTGCCGGGAAGAGCAGTGATTTTTTCAGTGGCAGCGGGGCTTCTGATCGCTGCTTTCTTCACAGGAATGATATATACAAAACAGGGATTATATGCACAGGAAGAAACGCAGAAGCATCTGGCGCAGGAAGTGTTTCGCTTTCATGTGTTAGCGAATAGTGACAGCGAAAAGGACCAGAATCTGAAATTGCAGGTAAGAGATGCAGTATTGGATTATATGAAAGAAGAATTATCAGAAGAACCGGAAGAGAAACAGTGTCTTAAGCAGACTGTGCAGTGGGCACGTACACATACAGATGAGATTCGTGCAATCGGAGAAAAGACAGTTGCGGCGGCAGGAGAAGATCAGAGTGTGAATGTGGCTGTGACAACCTGTTACTTTCCTGACAGGACTTACGGTGATGTGACATTTCCTGCGGGAAATTATCAGGCACTGCGGGTAGAACTGGGAAGTGCAGAGGGACATAACTGGTGGTGCGTGCTTTATCCGAATCTCTGCTTTCTGGATACAACGAATGCGGTGGTTCCTGACAAAGGAAAGAAGCAATTAAAACAGGTACTGACGGAAGAAGAATATTCCAAAGTGACAGCGAATACAAAGTTTAAGATTGGCTGGTATTTTTGGAAATAAGAAATAAAAGAGGTTAAGAAAATGTATGAATTTGACAGCAGAGTACGTTACAGCGAGGTAGATCATCACGGTACGATGACCGTTCCGGCGTTGATCAATTATTTTCAGGACTGTAGTACCTTCCAGTCGGAGGATCTTGGAATTGGTACAACGGTTCTGAAGGAAGAGAAAAGAGCGTGGCTTTTATCTTACTGGCAGGTGATCCTGAATCGGAAACCGGAGCTTGGTGAGAAGATCACAATCGGAACATTTGCAACAGAATTCAAGGGATTGTTTGGAAACAGGAACTTTTATATGAAAGATGCAGATGGAAAATATCTCGCCTGTGCGAATTCAGTCTGGGCATTTATTGATACAGAGACAGGAAGACCAACCAGGCCGCAGCCAAAGGATGTTCAGTTGTATGGAGTAGAAGAACCACTTGATATACCATATGAGGGAAGAAAAATCCGACTTCCGGAAGAGACAGATGATCTGGAAGCATTTCCGGTCAGAAAGTATCATATTGACACAAATGAGCATGTGAACAACTGTCAGTATGTGCAGATGGCATTGGAATTTCTTCCGGATGATCTTCAGATTGCACAGTTGCGTGTAGAGTATAAAAAGGCAGCTGTACTGGGGGATATGATCTACCCGAAGCTGAGTAAAGAAGCAGACAGGATTGTTGTGGAACTCTGTGACGAACAGGCAAAACCATATGCAGTTCTGGAATTTAAAGAAGAAATATAAAAGAAGAGATAGAATAGAAAAACTCCCGGATGTTCCTACAGAAATTTCTGTGAACATTCGGGAGATTTTTGTTGCGAACAAGTAACGTTCGCAGGTGATATTTACTTATTAAGACTTGCCAGGACATCTTCCAGAACATCCTCAACAGAATCAGTTACTTCATCCGCATAGTAGGATACACCAGGTGCACTGTTAGACATCGCGTAGCTGTGACCGACCAGTTCAAGCATTTCCAGATCATTATACTGATCTCCGAATGCCATACATTCTTCTGGTTTTACATGGAATAATTTCATCAGGTTAGAAAGAGCAGCACCTTTATTTGTTCCCGGAGCAATGAAGTCAATCCAGATATTTCCGGAAGTAACAACCTTAATCTCTGCACCGAACATTTCCTGTAAATGTTCTAAATATTGCATGATTACTTTTGTGTCATCAATCATATTACAGATTGCAATCTTGAGAAACGGACCTTCGATTTTGCTTAGGTCGTCTACAATTTTTGTTGTGTTCTGCATGACATTTACAATATGATTTACAAAAGCTTCATGATTATCTTCAATCAGACAAGCATCTTCTCTGGAGATGAGAATATCAAAATTCGGTGAATTTTTTCACTTCATCTATAATGCGGCAGGCAAGGTCATCTGCAATTATTCCGCGAGAGATTACCTTTCCCTGATGAATACAGATGGAACCATTTTCTCCAATATAGGAAATCTCGTCCTTAATCTCAGAAAACAGTCTGCGCTCATTATCATACTGGCGTCCGCTTGCAGCAACAAAGTGAATGCCTTTTTGTGTCAGTTCATGAATCAGCTCTATGGCACGAGGAGTCAGTTTCTGTGCTCCGTTATGAAGAAGCGTACCATCAAGGTCGCTTGCGATTAATTTGATCATATGTAAAATCCTCCTGATTATTCTGCAATAACTTCTTCAGCACGTTTTAGCGCGGCACTGATATTCGGCTGGAAGTTCTCTTTTCCAACCAGCTCTGTGAATCCGGCTTTCTCCATAACTTTCATTGGCTGTTCGTTGACGTGGGAGAAGACAACCGTAATTCCCTTTGACTCACAGACTTCTACCAGATCAACCAAAGCATTCATAGCAGTACTGTCCAGTGCAGGAACGCTTCGCATACGAAGAACGAGGCAGGTAGTAAAATCTTTTACGACAATGTGTTCAATTGCACTTGCTGCTCCGAAGAACAGAGGTCCTGAGATTTCGTAGACACGGATCTGAAGTGGAAGTTTCTGAAGGCGTTCATCGACATCCGGGGTATCATCATCCACATAAGTCCAGCTGTTGACGTGTGTTTCTTCGCTCATACGCTTGATAAAGAGCAGGCAGGCAAGAACCATGCCAATCTCAATTGCTACGACCAGGTCGAAGAGTACTGTCAGGATAAAGGAAGCAAAAAGTACAATGATATCACTCTTTGGAGCAGTCTTGACCAGTTTTACAAAGGTACGCCACTGGCACATATTATATGCAACGATAAACAGGATTGCTGCGATTGTTGGCATTGGAATCATTCCAGCATATGGCATCAGTACGACAAGTACAATGACCAGTGTAATGGAATGAACGATTCCGGCAATCGGAGTACGTCCGCCGTTTTTAATATTTGCAGCAGTTCTTGCAATAGCTCCTGTCGCAGGGATTCCGCCGAAAAGGGCAGAAGCAATGTTGCCGGCTCCCTGGGCTACAAGCTCCATGTCGGAACGGTGTTTACCGTTGATCATTCCGTCTGCGACAACACAGGAAAGCAGAGATTCAATCGCTGCGAGAACAGCAATTGTAAATGCGTTCGGAAGTGCATTTTGAACAACTTCAAATGATACAGCCGGAAGATGGAAGGATGGGAGTGAGTTGCTGATTGTATAAAGATTTCCAATTGTAGAAACTTTTAACGGCAGGAACTGAACCATCAGGATTCCAATGATAACTGCGATCAAAGATCCAGGAATTCTTTTGAAGATGTATGGAGCAATGATCAGAACAGCAAGACTTACTGCACCGACAATCAGTGCATCAATATTAATTGTAGAGAAGTTTTCAACAACAGCACGGAATTTCTCTGTTGTTTCGATCGGTTTTACCCCATCCGGATAGGTAAGTCCGAAGAAATCTTTCAGCTGTCCGATTACAATTGTAACAGCAATTCCGGAAGTGAATCCGGTTGTGATCGTAAATGGGATGAATTTGATCAGACTTCCGAAATGGCACAGTCCCATCAGAACCAGAAAGATACCGGCGAGGATTGTTGCAATGACAAGTCCATCCATTCCGTCTTTGGCAACAATGCCGGCGACGATTGTTGCGAATGCAGCCGTTGGTCCGGCAATCTGTACACTGCTTCCGCCAAGTGCAGAGATGACAAATCCGGCAACGATCGCAGTGAAGATACCAGCTTCCGGTCCTACACCGGATGCAAGTGCCAGTGCGATTGACAGCGGCAATGCGATAATCGCTACAATGATTCCGGCAGTTACGTCTTTGATGAACTGAGAACGATTGTAGCTCTTTAATGATGTAAGTAACATCGGCTTCAATGAATTCATTTGATAGATTAATCCTTTCTTTTATGATAACTATAAAACATAACCTTTCAAGTATAGCATAGAAAAACGGGACACTGAGAAGAGGAAACCGTGTATGTTTTTAAAGACATGAAGAGGTTATTGTTCACTCCCGTGTCAATCACTTCGCTGATTGACACGGAGGATGCATGTTTTGGTTTGAATGCATCTCGCCCCATCGCCAAAGGCGATTTAAAATGGCGAGATGCGTTGCTGGTCGCACATCGTGTGAACAGAGTAACATGAAGTAGAATGTTAAGAGAAAAAAGCTTGTATCTGATTTATAAAGGTAATATAATAGGAATAACTTGTAAAGCATGTTTTATATAATGAAAACATGTTTTACGGTAGCAAATTTGTGAATAGATCTGATAACAAAAGGGTATCACAAGAAAGAAAAGGAAGATTATTATGGGAAAATATTTTGGAACAGATGGTTTCCGTGGTGAGGCGAATGTAGTTCTTACAGTAGAGCATGCATTTAAAGTAGGACGTTATCTTGGATGGTATTTCGGACAGGACCACAAGGCCAGAATCGTAATCGGAAAAGACACAAGAAGAAGCAGCTACATGTTTGAGTATGCACTTGCAGCAGGATTGACAGCATCAGGAGCTGACGCTTACCTTCTTCATGTGACAACAACACCAAGTGTTTCATATGTAGTAAGAACAGAAGATTTTGACTGTGGACTTATGATTTCAGCGAGCCACAATCCATACTATGATAATGGTATCAAGGTAATCAACAGCGAAGGTCATAAGATGGAGGCTGAGGTTGAGGCAAAGATCGAGGCTTATATCGATGGGGAGATTGATGAGATCCCGCTGGCAACAAAAGAGAGCATTGGCCGCACAGTTGACTATGCAGCAGGAAGAAACCGTTATATCGGTCATCTGATTTCTCTCGCAACACGTTCTTTCAAGGATATGAGAGTCGGACTTGACTGTGCGAATGGTAGTGCGTCAAGCGTTGCAAAGAGTGTATTTGATGCACTTGGAGCAAAGACTTATGTAATCAACAATGAGCCAAATGGTGTGAATATTAATACAAACTGTGGTTCTACACATATCGAAGTTCTGCAGGAGTATGTAAAAGAGAAACATCTGGATATCGGATTTGCTTATGACGGAGATGCTGACAGATGTATCGCAGTTGATGAGAATGGAAATGTTGTAGATGGAGACCGCATTATGTATGTATGTGGTAAATATCTCATGGAGCAGGGAAAACTGAAAGACAATACAGTTGTTACAACAATCATGTCTAACCTTGGACTTTATAAAGCTTGTGATAAGATTGGTATGAAGTATGAGCAGACAGCAGTTGGTGACAAGTACGTTTACGAGAACATGCTTAAGAACGGATATGTTCTTGGAGGAGAGCAGTCCGGACATATCATCTTCAGCAAACATGCACGTACAGGTGACGGTATCCTGACATCTCTTATGGTTATGGAAGCAATCATTGAGAAGAAGCAGACACTTGGAACACTTGCAGATGAAGTGAAGATCTTCCCACAGCTTCTGAAGAATGTTCGTGTAAAGGATAAGAAGACAGCACTGGATAACGCAGCAGTTCAGGCGGCAGTAGAGAAAACAGCTGAAGAACTTGGAACAGACGGACGTATCCTTGTTCGCGAGAGTGGAACAGAGCCGGTAATCCGTGTTATGGTAGAAGCAGCTTCTGACGAGATCTGTGAGAAGTATGTAGACAGCGTAGTGAAAGTAATTGAAAGCGAAGGACTTTGCGAGTAAATAATTAAGAATGGAACAGGGTTGCTGGATAACAGCTATGAAAAGGACATCTTGCGGGAGTAAATCTCTGCAGGATGTCCTTTTTCACTAAAAAAGAAGAGAAACATTTCGAAAAATGAATCCCTTCTTTCAATATCTGATCGAAAATTCTTATCTGATTTAAAATCAGTCGATATATTTCAGCCATCCTTCCGGTGCTTCGATACGTCCCATCTGGATACCTGTCAGTGTATCGCGAAGTTTTGCGATTGTAGGTCCCATCTGTTCCATTCCACTTGGGAAGCAGATTTCTTCTCCGTGGTTGACAATCTTACCAACCGGTGAGATAACAGCGGCTGTTCCGCACAGACCACATTCAGCGAAGTCTTTTACTTCATCAAAGTAAACATCTCTTTCTTCTACTTTCAGTCCGAGATAATGTTCAGCAACATACATCAGAGAACGTCTTGTGATAGACGGAAGAATTGTTGTGGAGTGTGGTGTAACTACAGTGTTATCTTTTGTTACGAACAGGAAGTTTGCTCCACCTGTTTCCTCAACTTTTGTTCTTGTAGCGGAGTCAAGGTACATATTTTCATCAAAACCATTTGCGTGAGCTGTAACAATTGCGTGAAGGCTCATTGCATAGTTCAGTCCGGCTTTGATGTGTCCTGTTCCATGCGGTGCGGCGCGGTCAAAGTCTGATACGCACAGTGTCAGTGGTTTCACGCCGCCCTTGAAGTACGGTCCAACCGGAGTGGCAAATACACGGAACTGATAGTCAGTAGCCGGTTTTACACCAATTACAGGATTGATTCCGAACATATAAGGTCTGATATAAAGTGTTGCTCCTGTTCCGTAAGGTGGAACGTAAGCTTCATTTGCCTTTACTGTCTGAACAATAGCATCAACGAATTTATCTTCCGGGAAAGGCGGCATCTCAAGACGTTTCGCTGAGTCGACCATACGCTTCGCATTGAGGTCCGGACGGAAAGTGACAATGTGTCCATCCTCTGTTGTGTAAGCCTTCATTCCTTCAAATACTGTCTGTGCATACTGAAGAACTCCGGCACATTCATTCATGACGATGTTAGGATCTTCTGTGAGACCACCTTCATCCCATGCTCCATCTTTATAATTAGCTACAAAACGCTTATCTGTAGGGATATATCCGAATCCGATATTTTCCCAGTCAATGATTTTTTTCTCCATTGTAGTAAATCCTCCATTCCTTTATGCGGCGAAAGACCGTATGATTTCTAATTAACGCTATTATAATACCGTCAATTGAAAAAATCAAGAGTGCGCTCTGATTTTTTGAAAATGTTTTTACGGACATGTAATAGTCAGAATCTAAATCCTGCAACTAAATAGTTACAATAACTGTCTGATATCCGGCACGCTTCAACCGGCGTTCCATTTTTACAGCTTCGTCAAGCGTATCATATTCTCCGACCGTTACCCGGAATAAACCATCCCCTTCTGTCAAAACAGCAGGAAAATTCATTTCGGTTAATTCATTCAGGAGCCGTCGTGCATATCGTTCACTGCGGAAAGCCCCGGTCTGCACTGCATAGTGAGGGAGAGAAGAATCACTGCTGATTTCTCCGCTTTCTTCTAATGTATCAAGGATTCCCTCAGCAATCGCAAGCGCAATATCATCAAAGTTATCATCAAAGAGCCGGTTATCAGTGTCAGAGTTGATAAATCCGACCTCTACCAGAACCGCCGGCATCTGTGTACGGCGCAGAACGACCAGACCGGGGCGCTCTTTTACGCCGAGATTGATGAAACCGAGAGCTTCCAATCCCTCATTAATATTTTGAGCCATTGTGTACTTCAGACCGGATTTGTTGTAAACCAGAGATTCTACGCCGGATACGGTATTATCTGTCGGATAAGAATTACGGTGAATAGACAGAAAGAAGTCTGCACCGGCTGCATTTGCTTCCAATGCTTTCTGATATGGAGATTCATAAATGTCTGTTGTACGTGTATAGAGTACATCAATTCCATGTTCCTGCAGCAGTTCTCCAATGGCAAGTGTTAAAGATAAAGTGTCATCCTTTTCCCGTCGGCCGTTATAGACAGCCCCGGGATCACGACCGCCATGGCCTGCATCAAGCATGATAGAATAAGACATATAATCACCTCATTATTTTGTGCTTCTATATATTATATGAAAGCGTGCATTGCCTGTGAAACGTCAAAAAAAGTGCCGGCTGCGATAATACAGCCGACATTTCAAAAAAGTTCTATTCATGTGAGTGTTTATCAGTTTCAGAAGAATCAGAAGTTTCTCCATCCGCTTCTTCTGTATCTGTTCTTTCAGGAAGATAAACATGTACCGTTTCTACGCGGTTCTTATCCAACTTCTCGACCACCAGACGAATTCCATCTTCAGTGACAACTTCATCACCCATCTGAGGTAAACGGTCCAGATGTTCGATGATCAGTCCTCCAAGAGAATCATAATCTTCAGAGTTAAGTTCTGTATGTAAGTGATCGTTCACATCATCAAGACTCATGGAACCTTCGATAATATATTCATGATCAGAAATCTCTTTGATCAGTTCATCTTCATTCTCATCATATTCATCATGAATCTCACCGACGATTTCTTCCAGAATATCTTCCAAAGTGATGAGTCCTGCCATCTCACCGTACTCATCCAGAACAATTGCAATATTAAAAGTAGAATCTCTCATCTCTACAAGAAGTTCAGAGATATCTTTGAACTCATAAGTGAAATGTGGTTTTCTTAAGAAATCCCGGATATTGAACGGTGTATCATGATCGTAAAGAAGCAGATCCTTCATGTTAATAATACCGACAACATTATCCTGTGTCTCTTCGTAAACAGGAAGTCTTGTGAATTTGTCTTCACGGAAAATATCAATCAATTCATCGAAGGTACTATTGACATCAGCAAATGTAACATGTACGCGAGGAACCATAATGTCTTTCGCCTTGGCATCGCCGAGATCGAATACGTTGTAGATCATCTCTTTTTCATCAGACTCAATTACACCATCTTCATGGCTGACATCCACAATGGTACGAAGTTCTTCTTCTGTCATAGCTTTATTCGCCGCGTCCGGATCTACGCGAAGAATCAGCATGATTCCGCGGGAAAACAAGTTAATGATGAAAATGACAGGAGTCATGACCGTCATGAAAAACTTGATGACCGGAATATAGCGAAGCGTAAGCTTCTCAGCGTTGATCGTTGCATAATTCTTCGGTGTAATCTCTCCAAATACAAGGATTGCCACTGTCAGAATCAGTGTAGCAATGCTGACCATGTATCCACCAAATGAATAGGCAAGGGTTGTAGCAAGAGAAGATGCTGAAACATTCACAATGTTATTACCAATCAGGATCGCACTGAGCATCTTCGCTGTGTGATTCTCTGTGATATCAAGAGCCAGAGCTGCCCGCTTGTTCCCACCGTCTGCGAGAGAGCGGAGTTTAATTTTATTCACTGACATCAGCGCAGTCTCGGTTGATGAAAAAAACTGATGAAAACAATAGTAAAATTAACAGTATAATTAATAGGTACGTGTCACCTGCGTCCACTTTAAAATATTCACTCCTTTGATTAAAAAATTGTGCCTCCAAAGAGGCTTGGTTAATTTTAGATATACGCATTCATTATACATGGTTTATTAGTGTTTGGCAAGGCAATATACTTTACTTTATGAAGTGGGTGGTGTATGATGTTGATGACTGATAAGATTATTTAATACTATTATATAGAAGAAACGGAGTATAGATATGGAATTGTACAATAGATTGTGCACTATTACAAAACAGGAAAATGTAATGAAAGATGAGCCGATGAAGAAACATACAACATTTCGTATTGGTGGTCCGGCAGATTATTTCGTGACACCTGAATCAAAGGAAGAGATCCAGGCAATTGTTGAGTTATGCAAAAAGGAGGAAATCCCATATTCAGTGATTGGAAACGGAAGTAATCTTCTTGTTGGAGATAAGGGATATCGTGGCGTAATCCTTCAGATTTTTAAGAAAATGAATCAGATCAGGGTAGAAGAGAATAAGATTTATGCCGGAGCAGGCGCACTTCTGTCGAAGATTGCAGCGGCTGCGCTGGCTGATTCATTAACCGGTTTTGAATTTGCAGCAGGGATTCCGGGAACATTAGGCGGAGCCGTTCGCATGAATGCGGGTGCATACGGCGGAGAGATGAAGCAGGTACTTGAGAGTGTGGCGGTGATGACAGCAGATGGAGAATTTCTCACGATCCCAGTAGAAGAGATGGGACTTGCTTACCGGACAAGTGTGGTAGAACAGAAGAATTATATTGTTCTTGAAGCAGTGATTTCTCTTGAAAAAGGAAATCCGGAGAAGATCAAAGAAGTGATGGATGATCTGAAAGAAAAGAGAGTGACAAAGCAGCCATTAGAGTATGCAAGTGCAGGAAGTACATTTAAGCGTCCGAAAGGATATTTCGCAGGAAAACTGATTGAAGATGCAGGACTTCGCGGATTCAGGGTCGGAGATGCACAGGTCTCTGAAAAGCATTGCGGTTTCGTGATCAACAGAGGGAATGCAAGCGCAGCAGAGGTTATGGAACTGATGCGTCAGGTAGAAGATAAAGTAGAAGAAAATTCAGGAGTCCGTCTGGAAGCGGAAGTAAGAAGAATAGGAGAGTTTTGATATGCGTTTTGTTATCGTAACAGGGATGTCAGGAGCGGGAAAATCAACAGCACTTAAGATGCTTGAGGATATGGGATATTTCTGTGTGGACAATCTGCCAATCGCAATGTTTCCTGGATTTGTGCAGATGATTGAGAATTCAGAAACTTCAATGAAGAAAGTGGCATTGGGAGTCGATGTGCGAAGCGGACAGGATATTTCTGGATTAGAGAAAGACCTTGAGCAAATGGATGAAAAGAAAATCAAATATGAGATTCTGTTTCTGGACGCAAAGGATTCTGTACTTGTAAAGCGATACAAAGAAACGAGAAGACAGCACCCTCTGAGCGGGTCGGGACGTGTGGATACCGGTATTGCGAAAGAACGTGAGAAGACCGCATTTTTGAAAATGAAGGCAACGTATATTCTTGATACAAGTAAGATGCTGACAAGAGAACTGAAGATTGAACTTGAGAAGATTTTTGTGAAAGGTGAGAGTTTTTGCAACCTCTATATCACAGTAATGTCCTTTGGTTTTAAATACGGAATTCCGCAGGACGCAGACCTTGTATTCGATGTGCGTTTTCTTCCGAATCCGTACTATATTGATACATTGAAAGAAAAAACAGGAAATGATCCGGAAGTCCAGGATTATGTCATGCAGAATGACAAGGGACCGATTTTCCTTGAAAATTAAAGACATGGTTGAATTTCTGATTCCAAATTATATTTTGGAGGGAAAAAACCAGCTTGTGATCGCAATTGGATGTACCGGTGGGAAGCATAGATCTGTAACGCTGGCGAATGCGTTATATCACACGCTTGAGACAGAGGAAAGTTATGGCGTCCGTATTGAACATCGTGATATCGGGAAGGATAGTATCACAAAGAGAAAGTAAAAGGTGGAAAATATGTCATTTTCTGGAAAAGTGAAGGAAGAGCTTGCAAGGAACATCAGTTCAGCCAGACATTGCCAGATTGCGGAACTGACGGCTTTTATTGGCATGTGCGGGACGGTTGTAATCAATAGTTTTGACCGGTGCAGTATCAAGATTCGTACAGAAAACATTTTAGTTGCAAGAAAGGTCTTTACATTAATAGAAAAAACATTTAATATAAGGAGTGATATTTCCGTTCGGAGAAATATAAAGAAGCAGACAGAGACCTATTCTGTTATCGTAAAAAAGCATGAAGATGCGATACGTATCTTACAGGCTACGAAGATGATAGGGGAACAGCAGGAGAATGCGGAAGAGTTGCATGCCGTGAATCCGATGATTGTCCAACAGGTTTGTTGTCGAAGAGCATTTCTCCGCGGAACGTTTCAGGCGTCCGGATCTATGAGTGATCCGAACAAGGCATATCATTTTGAGATTGTCTGTTCCACAGAAGAGATGGCACATCAGATCTGTGATCTGATCTGCAGTTTTTCTATGGACGCAAAGATCGTGCTCAGAAAAAAGTCGTATGTTGTTTACCTGAAAGAAGGAGCACAGATAGTAGATATTCTGAATATCATGGAGGCACATGTCTCATTAATGGAACTTGAGAATGTAAGAATTCTCAAGGAGATGAGAAATTCTGTGAACAGAAAAGTGAATTGTGAAACTGCCAATATTAATAAGACAGTATCAGCAGCAGTGAAACAGCTGGAAGATATTACATATTTGAGAGATCAGATAGGATTTGAGAATATACCGAAAGGATTAGTCGAGGCCGCTCTTGCCCGCCTCGAGCATCCGGAAGCAACATTGAAGGAACTGGGAGAATCCCTGAATCCTCCGGTTGGAAAATCGGGTATCAACCACAGACTGCGTAAGCTGAGTGAGATGGCAGACAAAGTTCGGCAAGAACAAGGAGGATTATTATGATTAAGACATCTGTTGTAGTGAAAGCAGACCCAGGGTTTGATGGACGGCCGATCGCCCTTCTCGTACAGGAAGCCAGCCAGTATGCGAGCAAAGTGTACATTCAGGTAGCCGAGAAGAACATCAATGCCAAGAGTATTATGGGTATGATGAGTCTGAATCTGATCGGAGGCGAGGAGATTACCGTTGTGACAGACGGTGAGGACGAGCAGAAAGCAGCTGAAGGCATTAAGACATTCTTTGCTAATGTATAATAACAATCAGATGGTAATTGAAGTCACAGAGAGATAACCATGTGATTACAAATGAATATAGAGGGGCTGTACTTTGAAGAGGAGTACAGCCATCTTTTTCTATGGGGGCAGAAGTTTGCAGCTGATGTGAACACAAATTGATTTTTGAATAAGGAGGTATTTGTTTATGAAAAGAATGCTATTTGTTTACAATCCGAATTCAGGAATGGGACTTCTGAAGCCGAAACTTTCAGATGTGATCGACACATTTGTGAAGGGCGGATATGAGGTGACGGTTTATCCTACACAAAGAAGTCAGGATGCTGTAAGAAAAGTCAGTGAGTACAAAGAAGAATATGATCTCGTGGCATGTAGTGGCGGAGATGGTACATTGGATGAAGTCGTGACCGGTATGATGATGCGAGAAAATAAGACGCCAATCGGATATATTCCGGCCGGAACAACGAATGACTTTTGCAAGTAGTCTGCATATTTCCAAGAATATGCTGGAGGCCGCAGATACAATTGTAACAGGAACACCATTTTCCTTTGATATCGGTCAGTTTAACGATGACTACTTCGTATATATTGCAGCCTTTGGTATTTTCACAGACGTGTCATATGAGACGAAGCAGAGTATGAAGAATATTCTTGGTCATATGGC
>ENA-OQES01000231-OQES01000231.1-human-gut-metagenome-genome-assembly--contig:-NODE-231-length-24639-cov-3.096035_pt1 | contig 24639 bp, 31 predicted proteins | sample MGYA00242798_ERZ504641 | MGnify/ENA primary metagenome ERZ504641 (study PRJEB26092, sample SAMD00036327) | human gut metagenome | host: Homo sapiens | study: EMG produced TPA metagenomics assembly of...
GAGGGACCTACAGAGGCAACAGATAAACTGTGGGGAAAAACTGCAGGATCTGCAGAAAGAGGAACGTGCAAAAGGCGGCGTTCTGGATATGGAAACAGAAGTTGTTTCCGGTCTGACAGCATATGGCCCGGGATATATTGATGAAAGCATGAAAGATCTGGAGACAGTTGTAGGTCTGCAGACAGACAAACCGCTGAAGAGAGCATTTATGCCTTACGGTGGAATCAACATGGCTGAAAAAGCCTGCACAACACATGGTTACACACCAAGTGAGAAGATGCATGAGATTTTCACAAAATATCATAAGACACATAACCAGGGTGTATTTGATATCTATACAGACGAGATGAAAGTTGCCCGTCATAATAAAATCATTACCGGTCTGCCGGATACTTACGGCCGTGGACGTATCGTAGGTGACTACCGTCGTGTCGCTCTGTACGGTATCGATTTCCTGCTTGAGAAAAAACAGTATGATATGAAACGTTACGAAAGACACGGAATGAAGGGAACCGATTTCCGTCTTCGTGAGGAACTGGCTGATCAGATGAAAGCCCTCAAAGAGATGAAAGAGATGGCTGCATCTTACGGATTTGATATTTCCAAACCGGCTAAAAATGCAAAAGAAGCAGCACAGTGGCTGTATTTCGGATATCTGGCAGCAATCAAAACGCAGAATGGTGCTGCAATGAGTGTTGGCCGTGTATCCACATTCCTGGATATCTATATCGAGAGAGACATGAAAGCAGGCGTTCTGACAGAGAAAGAAGCTCAGGAACTGATCGACCATATGGTTATGAAGTTCAGAATGGTTAAATTCGCACGAGTTACATCCTACACAGAACTGTTCTCCGGTGACCCGGTATGGGCTACTCTGGAAGTTGGCGGTATGGGACAGGATGGACGTTCTATGGTAACAAAGAACGATTACCGTTTCCTGCATACTCTGGAAAACATGGGACCGTCTCCGGAACCGAACCTGACTGTACTGTATTCTTCCAGACTGCCGGAAAGCTTCAAAGATTATGCAGCTAAGATTTCTGTAACAACAAGTTCTATCCAGTATGAAAACGATGATGTTATGCGTCCGGTATGGGGTGATGACTACAGCATCTGCTGTTGTGTATCTGCTACACAGACCGGTAAAGAGATCCAGTTCTTCGGCGCTCGTGCAAACCTGGCAAAATGCTTACTGTACGCAATCAACGGTGGTATCGACGAGAAGACAAAAGTTCAGGTAGGACCTGCTTACAGACCGATCACAGCTGAATATCTGGATTATGATGAAGTAATGAAACATTACGACACCATGATGGACTGGCTGGCTAAACTGTATGTAGATACTCTGAACATGATTCACTACATGCATGACAAATATTATTACGAAGCAGCAGAGATGGCTCTGATCGATACGGATGTAAGACGTACTTTCGCAACTGGTATCGCAGGTTTCTCTCACGTAGTAGATTCCCTGAGTGCGATCAAATACGCCAAAAGTGAAAAGCAATCCGTGACGAAGACAGGTGTGGTAGTTGATTTTGAGACAGAGGGCGATTTCCCGAGATACGGTAACGATGATGACCGTGCAGACGATATCGCAATCTGGCTGCTGAAAACATTCATGCACAAACTGAACAAATGCCACACATACAGAGATTCTGAGCCGACAACATCTATCCTGACCATCACATCCAACGTAGTATACGGTAAAGCTACCGGTACTCTGCCGGATGGTAGAAAACTGGGCGAGCCTCTGGCACCGGGAGCGAATCCATCTTACGGCGCAGAAAAGAGCGGTCTGCTGGCTTCTCTGAACTCTGTTGCCAAGCTGCCATACGAACTGGCACTGGATGGTATCTCCAATACACAGACCATCAGCCCGAGTGCACTGGGACATGATGATGAAGAAAGAGTACACAACCTGGTACATATCCTGGATGGTTACTTCGATCAGGGTGCACACCACCTGAACGTAAACGTATTCGGTACAGAAAAACTGATTGATGCTATGGAACATCCGGAGAAACCGGAATACGCAAACTTCACAATCCGTGTATCCGGATATGCTGTTAAGTTCATCGACCTGACCCGTGAACAGCAGATGGATGTTATCGCAAGAACCTGCCACAAAACAATGTAATTTGTCTGGCAGATGCAGGTAACAGAACAATAACGAATTGAAAGCAATCATATAAGAAAAATATTTGGCGGTGCAGTGAAAAACTGTATCGCCAAATGTTTTCTATGATATAATGAGCGTTAGCGAGCCAGAAGCGTGCTTGCACGGTTATGGGGAGCGGCGAATGACGGTCATGAACGAAGTTCATGATATAAAAAAAGAAAAGAGATGGAGGAGCTTATGTCAGAGAAAAGAAAGAACTGACAGGATATATTCATTCACTGGAAAGCTTTGGTTCTGTGGACGGACCGGGGGTACGATATGTGATCTTTGTGTCCGGATGTGCGATGCGCTGCCAGTTTTGTCATAATCCGGATACCTGGGATATGAAAGTCGGAACACCTTATACCGCAGAGGAACTGCTGCAAAAAAGCAGTCCGCTATAAAGGGTACTCGGGGGAAAAGAAGGTGGAATTACGGTCTCCGGCGGAGAACCGATGTTGCAGCTGGATTTCCTGACGGAACTTTTCCAGAAAGCAAAAGCCCAGGGAATCCACACCACATTAGATACCAGTGGCAACCCTTTTACCAGAGAGGGAGAACGTTTTGAGAAGATCAGAAAACTTCTGGAAGTGACGGATCTTGTGATGCTGGACATCAAACATATTGATGACGAACAGCATAAGATTCTCACCGGTCAGACCAACCGGAACATTCTGGATATGGCAAGATACCTTGATGAAATCGGAAAACCAATGTGGATCCGACATGTACTGGTACCGGAACGAAGCGACAAAGACGAATATCTGATTCGTCTGGATGCATTTATCCAGTCTCTTCACAATGTACAGAAAGTAGAAGTATTGCCGTATCACACACTGGCGCGTACAAATGGAAAGAACTCGGTTATGAGTATCCACTCGAAGGCATCGATCCGCCGACTCAGGAGAGAATCAAAAATGCAAATCAGCTGCTGCATACAGGAGCGCGGGTTTAAAGTGTTTACAGGGCACATTATAATAGGAAATGTCATGAAAAAACGCAAAGCATTTTTTGCATGACATTTTTTTTCCTTTACCCTTTCTGCATTTTTCATGTATACTGTTTATGATAGGTGAATTATGTCCAATATTGCAAACATCAAGAATAAAGAGGTGATTGAAATACATGATTAAAATAAAAGAATACGTGATGGCAGAAAGCCTGGAGCAGGCGTATGAATTGAATCAGAAGAAGCGAAACTGTATCATCGGCGGCATGCTGTGGCTGAAGATGGGAAGCCGGATGGTTCCGACAGCCATCGATCTGTCCAATCTGGGACTGAATACCATCGAGGAAAATGAGGAAGAATTTTCCATTGGCTGTATGACAACTCTGCGGCAGCTGGAGCAGCACGAGGGACTGAATAGCTACACAAACGGTGCAGTCAGTGAGAGCGTAAGAAGTATAGTCGGTGTACAGTTCCGGAATCTGGCAACCGTTGGCGGAAGTATTTTCGGAAGATTTGGTTTCTCGGATGTACTGACCTGTTTCCTGGCACTGGATACCTGGGTGGAACTGTACAAAGGCGGCTGCATTCCCCTTGCCGAATTTGCCAGGCAAAAACCGAATCGGGATATTCTGGTGCGCCTGATCGTGAAAAAACATGGGGATACAAGTGTCTATCTGTCTCACAGAAATTCAAAAACAGATTTTCCGGTACTGACTTGTGGTATTTCGTTTACGGGACGGACAGATCTATACGGCAGTCGGTGCCCGGCCGTCGAGAGCAGTCTGTCAGTGTGTATCCGAGGCTGACTGGAAGAAAAAGGGCAGTGAAGCACTGGCAGGAGAGCTGGCTGCACAGTTTCCGACAGAAGGAAATATGCGTGCGGGAAAAGAATTCCGAAGCCATCTGGCAGAAGTTCTGATCGGCAGAGGGCTCAAACAGATAGAAAAGATGCAGGAGGTATAACGGTATGAAGATCCAGATGACGTTAAATGGTGAAAAAAATCACAGAAGAGATTCAGCCGGGGATGCTCCTGCTGGATTTTGTGCGTGCCCATGGGTGTAAAAGTGTGAAAAGAGGATGTGAGACGGCAAACTGCGGGTTGTGTACAGTATTTGTAGATGACAAACCGGTACTTTCCTGTTCCACTCTGGTGGCGAGAGTATCCGGCCATAAAGTAGATACTCTGGAAGGACTGCAGGAGGAAGCGGCGGAGTTCGGTGCATTTATCGCCAATCAGGGAGCAGAACAGTGCGGTTTCTGTAATCCGGGCATGATCATGAACGCACTGGCACTGTTTCGTGAGAATCCGGATCCATCCGAGGAAGAAATAAAAGAATATCTGGCAGGAAATCTGTGCCGTTGTTCCGGATACGAAGGACAGCTCCGGGGAATCCAGCAGTTTCTTGCTTATAAAAAAGAGAAAGAAGGTGCAGTATGCAGGTAGTAGGACAACCCGGTGATGCAAAAAAGATGCAATGGCGCTGGTAACAGGAAAACCGGTCTTTACACAGGATGTGGCTCCGGCTGACTGTCTGGTGGTAAAAGTACTTCGAAGCCCGCATGCCAACGCAAATATTCTGTCAATAAAAACAGATGCAGCAAAGAAGGTTCCGGGAATCGAAGCTGTGTATACCTGGGAAGATGTACCAACCCAGCGTTTTACCATGGCCGGACAGACCTATCCGGAGCCAAGTCCCTATGACCGTCAGATTCTGGATCAGCATGTACGCTATGTGGGGGATCCGGTGGCCATCGTAGCGGGAGAGAATGAGGAGTGCGTAGACAAGGCACTGAAAATCATTAAAGTACAGTACGAAGTGCTACCGGCCATTCTGGATTTTCACAAAGCCAAAGATAATGAGATTCTGGTTCACCCGGAAGAAAACTGGAAAGCATTATGTCCGGTGGGAGCAGATAATAAGCGCAATCTGGTAGCAACGGGAACCAGCGGTTACGGGGATGTGGAAGCCGTTTTCAAAGACTGTGAAGTGATGGTGGAAGAGACCTATCATGTAAAAGCAGATCAGCAGGCGATGATGGAGACTTTCCGTACCTTCTGCTTTATGGATGCTTATGGCAGACTGAATGTGGTGAGTTCCACACAGATCGTCTTTCATGTACGAAGGATCCTGTCCAATGCCCTGGGAATACCAAAATCAAAGATCCGTGTCAGCAAACCGAGAATCGGTGGTGGATTCGGGGCAAAACAGTCGGTGGTAGCGGAAGTTTTCCCGGCTTTTGTCACCTGGAAGACCGGAAAACCGTCTATGATCATTTATAGCAGACAGGAATCCCAGACCGCATCCTCCCCACGGCATGAGATGGAAGTGACCGTACGGCTGGGAGCAATGAAAAATGGTAAGATCCGCGCTATCGATGTATATACGTTATCCAATTCCGGTGCGTATGGGGAACATGGTCCGACAACGGTTGGTCTGTCCGGACACAAATCCATTCCTTTATATGAAGGATCTCTGGAGGCTCATCGTTTTTCCTATGACGTAGTTTACAGTAATGTGATGTCTGCAGGTGCATACCGTGGATACGGAGCAACGCAGGGGCAGTTTGCGGTAGAATCCGCAGTCAATCAGCTGGCGGCAAAGATCGGCATAGATCCTCTGAAGGTTCGTGAGATGAACATGGTACGTGAAGGAGTGCAGATGCATTCTTATTACGATGAAGTAAGTAACAGCTGTGCACTGGACCGTTGTCTGGAGCGTGCAGCAAAGATGATCGGCTGGGAAGACAAATATCCGGCAAGAGATATGGGAAACGGTAAAGTGCGGAGCGTGGGAATGGCCATGTCCATGCAGGGTTCCGGTATCTCCGGTGTGGATGTGGGGTCTGCGGATATCAAACTGAACGAAGATGGTATCTACACCCTTGCGATCGGTGCGGCAGATATGGGAACCGGCTGTGATACGATTCTGGCACAGATGGTAGCAGAATGTATGATGTGCCCGATTGAAAATGTGATCGTCAGCGGTGCGGATACGGATACATCTCCGTATGATTCCGGATCTTATGCATCCAGTACCACGTATATTACCGGACGTGCGGTAGAAAAGGCCTGCAGAAAATTTACAGGAACGGATCGTGCAGGAAGCTGCAAAGATCCTGAACTGTGAAAGTGAGGAATTGGAATTCGCCGGAGACAGTGTAAAACGTCTGGCTACCGGTGAGGAAGTTTCTCTTACCCAGATCGGTACCAGTTCCATGTGCGGAAGTATCAATGCCCTGGAAGCTGTGGAAGACAGCAGTTCACCGGTGTCCCCGCCTCCGTTTATGGCAGGTATGGTAGAGATTGAACTGGATAAAGAGACTGGTCATGTAGAGGTTCTTGATTATGTGGCAGTTGTGGACTGTGGTACGGTCATCAATCCGAATCTGGCACGGGTTCAGGTGGAAGGAGGTCTTGTGCAGGGAATCGGTATGGCACTGTATGAGAATATTCAGTACAGCCCGAAAGGACAGTTGAGAAATAATTCCTTAATGCAGTATAAAGTTCCGACCCGTCTGGATATGGGAAAACTGCGTGTGGAGTTTGAGAGCAGTTACGAACCGACAGGACCGTTCGGAGCCAAATCCATCGGTGAGATCGTTATTAATACGCCATCACCGGCACTGGCGCATGCAATCTATAATGCAACCGGTCTGTGGTTCCGGGAACTGCCGATCACAAGCGAAAAGATTGCGATGGGACTCTTGAAAAAATGAGAATTCGAATGATTTATATGGCGGCTGGAAACAGCCGCCGTTTTGGCAGTAATAAACTATTTTATCCGATCGATGGGAAACCGATGTACCGGCATGTCCTTGAACGGCTGGCTGCAATATGCGAACGGCACAGTGACTGGGAAATTGTGCTGGTCAGCCAGTATGAAGAACTTCTGGAACAGGGAAGAACATTTGCCCACCGGACAGTATTTTCACCGGAAAGCAGGGACGGTGCGTCCTGGACTATCAAAAAACGGGCTGAAGGAAGCAGACGATACGGAAGCATTTGTAATTTTTTACAGCAGATCAGCCCTGGCTTCGCGAGAAAACTATGGAAGGGTTTGTCTGCGAAATGGAAAAACAGCATGCAGACCTAGGCAGTGTCTGTCATGGTGAAACGCCCGGTAATCCGGTCTGGTTTTCCAGAAAATATCTTCCTGATCTCAGGGCACTCTCCGGAGATCAGGGAGGGAGAAAGATCCTGAAAAAGCATCCGGAAGAGATTCGCTGGTATCCGGTAGCACATGCCGGAGAACTGGAAGATGTGGATTATAATTTGATAATAATTTGATTGTACCGGACGGGGCATGCTGATATAATAAGGGGGACGCGAAAAGATAAAACATAAAAGGAGATATCCATGAAAAATGAATTGTTTTCCATTGGTCCGATCACAATCTACGGATATGGACTGATGATTGCCATTGGTGTGCTGGCGGCATACTTCAGTGCCACGTACCGGTCGAAAAAATATGCGCTGGATCCGGACAAAGTCTTCTATGTGACGGTCTGGGCGGTGATCGGTGGATTTGGAGGAGCAAAGCTTCTATATCTGATCACGCAGCTTCCGGCGATTCTTAAAGATCCTTCCCTTTTGAAAGATGCACGGAACGGTTTTGTGGTTTATGGAGGAATCATCGGAGGAATCCTTGCCGCATGGCTCTACTGTAAGGTGGCAAAACTAAAATTTATAAAATATTTCGATCTGGTTATGCCGTCGGTGGCACTGGCACAGGGATTTGGAAGAATCGGGTGTTTTCTGGCAGGATGTTGCTATGGAAAAGAGACGAACAGTGCATTTCATATTCTTTTCCACGATTCTGCTTATGCGCCGAACAACGTGCCGTTGATTCCGACGCAGCTGATCTCCAGCGGTCTGGATTTTCTGAACTGCATCTTCCTGATGTGGTTTGCAGGAAAGAAAAAGGGCGACGGACAGGTGGCAGGACTGTATCTGGTTTGTTACAGTGTGGGAAGATTTGTCCTGGAATTCTTCCGTGGGGATCTGGAAAGGGGAAATGTGGGAAGTCTGTCCACATCCCAGTTTATCGCTATTTTCACTGCGATTGCCGGCGTGGTACTGTTTTTATGGTTTGGAAAGAAAAGGCACAGGGACCGGAAAAGAATATACAGGAAGAAAAGGTTGTGTAACTATTCAGCAGCCACTACCCCACGAGGTGTCTTGGCATGAATATGCCAAAATCCCGAGACATACAAGCAAAAATGACATCACCGAAGGTGATTTTTAATGCAATTTTTCCTGTACCTGTGAAGATACTGAACAGTTACAAGGTTACACAAGAGGAATCGGATACCTTCCGCAAATCGCTGGGATTGGATTTGCGGAAGGTATTACTTCTGAAAAATCGTTTTGTAAAACAGGAAACCGGAAGAAAGGGAACGACAGGTCAGAAAGGAGATAGTATGGAAGAATCTTATGAAAGTTTTTGCCGGTGTATACGATCTGTTCATGGATAATATTGATTATCCGGCATGGTGTACGTATCTGACCGGTATTTTAAAAGAATATGGAATCGAAGACGGACTGATCGCGGAGCTTGGCTGCGGTACCGGAAGTATGACAGAACTTCTGGCAGCTGAGGGGTACGATATGATCGGCATCGACAATTCCCCAGGATATGTTGGAGGTCGCCCAGGAAAAACGGGTGGAATCCGATCTGGATATTTTATATCTGATGCAGGATATGCGGGAATTTGAACTGTATGGAACGGTCAGGGCTGTTGTAAGCATCTGTGACTGCATGAATTATATTCTGGAGGAAGAAGATCTTTTGGGAGGTCTTCCGGCTGGTCAACAATTATCTGGATCCGGGCGGAATCTTTGTCTTTGATATGAATACTCCGTACAAATACCGGGAGGTCATCGGCAACACGACGATTGCAGAAAACCGGGAAGAGGGAAGTTTTATCTGGGAAAACTGTTTTGATGAGGAATCACAGGTCAATGAATATGCATTGACATTATTTATTAAAGAAGAGGACGATCTTTACCGGAAGCACGAAGAATTTCATTACCAGAAAGCATATGAGCCGGAGAGAGTGAAAGAATTACTGGAGGAAGCAGGACTGAAAGTGGAAGCAATCTACGATGCATTTACCAGAGAACCGGTACGGGAAGACAGCGAGAGAATCTATTTTATTGCGAGAGAGTGTACAAAATAAAGAAATTGCAGAAAGTATGAAAACTTCATGGAAGCTAGCTTGCGTCAGATTTCTGAACTTTTGACCCTGGTATCATAATAATTATATGAAAGAAAAAGAAAGGAAACAGATATGAGTGATTATATTGTAAGAGCGACCGCAGCTGACGGACAGATCCGCGCCTTTGCGGCTAACACAAAAGATGTAGTGGAGACCGCAAGAAAGGATCATAATACCAGCCCGGTGGCAACGGCGGCTCTGGGACGTCTGCTGACCGGCGGTGCGATGATGGGAATCATGATGAAAGGGGACAAAGATGTCCTGACATTGCAGATCAAGTGTAGCGGGCCGATCGGAGGTCTGACGGTGACTTCTGATTCTAAAGGAAGAGTAAAAGGTTATGTAAACCATCCGGAAGTCATGCTCCCGGCGAATGCACAGGGAAAACTGGATGTGGGCGGTGCGCTTGGTCTTGGTGTCTTAAGCGTAATTAAGGATCTGGGTCTGAAAGAGCCATATGTGGGACAGACGGAATTAAAGACCGGTGAGATCGGAGATGATCTGACCTATTATTTTGCAAGCAGTGAGCAGGTGCCTTCCGTAGTAGGACTTGGCGTACTGATGGAGAAGGATAATACTGTCCGCCAGGCCGGTGGATTTATCGTGCAGCTGATGCCGAACGCAGAAGAAGAAGTGATTGAGAAACTGGAGAAAAATCTGGCACAGATCACTTCTGTTACCGAACTTCTGGATCAGGGTTATACACCGGAAATGTTGCTGGAAAAACTGCTTGGTGATATGGATCTGGAGATCAATGAGAAAGTGCCGACCAGTTTCTACTGCAACTGTGATAAAGTACGGGTTGGAAAGGTGCTGATCAGCCTGGGAGAAAAAGAACTGCAGGGCATGATCGATGACGGTGAGCCGATCGAACTGAACTGCCATTTCTGTAACTCCAACTACAACTTCAGCGTAGATGAACTGAAAGAACTGCTCGAACTTGCCAGAAAATAGGCGGAAAGGAAAGCTATGAGACACGGATTTATCCAAAACAGCAGCCGGCACACCGAAGATTCAGGTGGCAGACTGTGTATACAATGCAGGGGAGATTCTGAAACTGATCCGTCAGATGGAGACAGAGGGCGCAAAGATCATGGCATTTCCGGAACTTTGTATCACCGGATATACCTGCCAGGACCTGTTCTGGCAGACACTGCTTCTGGACAGTGCGAAGGAACAGCTGGTATGGCTGGCAGGGGAAACCAGCCAGGTGGATGCGCTGATCATCGTAGGACTTCCATGGGAATATAACGGAAAGCTGTACAATGTGGCAGCAGTCTTAAACCGGGGAAAAATCCTTGGTCTGGTGCCGAAGACGAATCTGCCAAACTATGCCGAGTATTATGAGGCAAGACATTTCACACCGGCAGACCTGGAGACGCATATGGTAACGATCGGGGAAGAAAACGTGCCTTTCGGAACAAAGCTGCTGTTTTCCTGTCCGCAGATGTCTGGAATGAAAGTGGCTGTGGAGATCTGCGAGGATCTCTGGGTACCGAATCCGCCGAGCGTGGCTCATGCACTGGCAGGTGCGAATGTGATCATCAACCTGTCAGCAGGGGATGAAATCACCGGAAAAGATACCTACCGGAGAGAACTGGTAAAAGGACAGTCGGCGCGTCTGATCTGCGGTTATATCTATGCAACGGCCGGGGAGGGAGAATCTTCTACGGATCTGGTATTTGGCGGACACAATCTGATCTGTGAAAACGGCTCCATCTTAAAAGAGGCAAAACGTTTTATCAATCAGACAATTTACGGTGATCTGGATATCCGACGTCTTGTAACCGAGCGAAGGAAAATGACAACTTATCCGCCGGCAGATACGGCCGGTTATCAGGGAAATTATATTTACACTGGAGAAAGAAGAAACCAGACTGACCAGAACTTTCCCGAGAAAACCGTTTGTACCGTCCGGAAAAGAAGAAAGGGAAAAACGATGTGACGAGATTCTGACGATTCAGGCAATGGGACTGAAGAAACGTCTGGAACATACTCACAGCCAGAGCGCTGTCATCGGTATCTCCGGCGGACTTGATTCCACACTGGCACTGCTGGTGACAGCCAGAGCCTTTGATTTTCTTGGTATGCCAAGAGAAAAAATCACGGCAGTCACAATGCCGTGTTTCGGAACTACTGACAGAACGTATCGCAATGCCTGCGATCTTACCGAAAAAAACTTGGTGCGACCCTGCGGGAAGTAGATATCCGTGAAGCCGTAACCATTCATTTCAGGGACATCGGACATGATATGGAAAATCACGATGTGACATACGAAAACTGTCAGGCGAGAGAACGTACGCAGGTGATCATGGATATCGCGAATCAGGCGGGCGGTATGGTGATCGGAACAGGTGACTTGTCGGAACTGGCACTTGGATGGGCAACCTATAACGGAGATCATATGTCCATGTATGCGGTGAATACGTCAATTCCGAAGACACTGGTACGCCATTTGGTGCGGTATTATGCGGATACCTGTGGAGATGATCGCCTGTCCGAGATTCTGCTGGATATTCTGGATACGCCGGTAAGCCCGGAGCTGCTTCCGCCAAAAGACGGCAAGATCGCACAGAAAACAGAAGATCTGGTGGGACCGTATGAACTGCATGATTTTTTCCTTTATTATATGCTCCGTGCAGGATATGAGCCGGATAAGATTTTCCGGATCGCAGTACAGACCTTTGACGGTGTGTATGACCGGGAAGTGATCCTGAAGTGGTTAAAGAACTTCTACCGAAGATTCTTTATGCAGCAGTTCAAGCGCTCCTGTCTGCCGGACGGACCGAAAGTCGGTACGGTAGCTGTATCTCCGAGAGGCGATCTGCGGATGTCGAGCGATTCCTGTGTGCGTATCTGGATGGATCAGGTGGAAAAATTTATCATAAATGGATAACTTCCGAAAACTTGCATGGTTCGCGTTTGGTTGGAAGAGAAAAGGAGAAGGCAGCAAATGACAGAGACAAAAGAGCAGATGACAGATCTGATGGCGACGATACAGTTGCCGGAAGAAGGTATCCGGCAGCTTCTCGATGCGAGAGAACAGCTGGAAAAAGAGGGTCACTGGGATGTGATCGTACAGACCGCAGAACAGGTGATGACAGCAGACGGGGAACTTTCCGTTCTCACAAAAACACTGGAAGAGACAGAGGGAAGAGAAGAAACATTTGGTGTCAACCGTTATCTTCTCGACGCACTGATGCTGTTTTGCTGCTGGGAAGAAGTGAAAGTGCGGTATGAAAAACAGGGACTTCCGATGGATGTTTTCGATAAGAGTCTGGAAGATATGAAATGGAAAATGCTGGAGTGCTATGAGATTCATGGCGTGTACGGCAATTTTGTCGGTCACTGGTATGACGGATTCTTTAATCTGACCCGGTTTGGACTGGGAAGATTGCAGTTTGAACTGCGTCCGTTTGAGGGAAAAGAAGACTGTGAGGTGGATGGTGTACAGATTCATCCGGGAGATACCGTGATCAATATGCATATTCCATCCGCAGGGCCGATGAAACCGGAACTTCTCGATGATGCATTTGCACGGGCAGAAGTATTTTTCAAAGAGCATTTTCCGAAGGATTACACCGTGTTTGGTGTGGAATCCTGGCTGATCGATCCGGATCTGGTACGGATCCTTCCGGAAGGAAATATGAAAGCGTATGCGGATCGGTTCCATCTGGTTGCAGCAGAAAAAAGCGAGATGATTTTCCCGGATGGCTGGAGGGTATTTGGCGCAGAGTGGAAGAAGAAACCGGAAGAACTTCCCCGGAAGACCGGGCTGCAGAGAGCGATTGCAGACTATCTGCAGCAGGGCGGCAAACTGGGAAGTGGTTATGGCATATTTGTCCGGAAAAAACTAAACATTTAGAAATTATTGCTGCAAAACAGAAGCTTTCGCGAGTGCGCTTTTTGATGGCTTCTAAGAGCAGCATGGAAGTGTACTTGTTGTCATCTTCGTAGGTGATGTCTTCGAGGGACTGCTTTTCATAAATCTGGGAGGCAAGTTCCTCAAGGGCAGGTTCCATCAGCGGGTACATGGCGGCGGTGGATTCACTTAAGTTTATCAGCTCGATGGAATTGATATGGCTGCTGTCCACGGTTACCTGCACGTCAAAGGTGTTGTCGTTCAGCTCGATGGCGGTGGTGTAGACACCCGGCAAATACTGTCCGGTGAGGGCAGAAGTTGTCTGAACAGAGGATGCGGTTTCTTTGTCTTTCGATGGTCCGAACATGATCAGAAGAAGAACAATCATCAGGAGACCGAGTACGAGAAAGATAGCGGTATAGATCACTTCTTTCATATGTAGTACAACAATCCTGGTTTTGGAACTCATAGATACACACTCCTTTTCCGATGCTTTTTATTAGTGTATGAGAAACAGCCGGGTTTTATGAAATCCCAGGAGAAAGTGACGGCTTTCCGAAACGGAGAAATAAAAAGAAACAGGGGGAAAGGAAACATGGGAATGGATGCATGTACGCTGTGTCCGAGGATGTGCGGTGTAAACCGGGCAGCCGGAGAAAAGGGTTACTGCGGAATGGATGCAACAATACGGGCGGCGAGGGCGGCACTCCATATGTGGGAGGAGCCCTGTATCTCCGGGACGCAGGGATCCGGTGCGGTATTTTTTTCCGGGTGCAGTCTCCGGTGTATCTTCTGTCAGAACTTTGAGATCGCGGAGGGAAACTGTGCGAAAGAGATCTCAGGGGAACGCCTCAGCGAGATTTTTCTGGAATTGCAGGAACAGGGAGCGGCGAATATCAACCTGGTAACAGCGGCACATTACGTTCCGGCTGTGATCGAATCACTCAAAAAAGCGAAGGCGCAGGGAATGGATCTGCCGGTGATCTACAATTCCAGCGGATACGAACGGGTGGAAACGGTGCAGATGCTCGAAGAGGTTGTGGATGTCTGGCTTCCCGATTTTAAATATATGGATTCGAAGCTTGCTTTTGCATATTCCAGGGCAAAGGATTACCCGGAAGTTGCCCGGGCAGCAATCCGGGAGATGATGAAGGCTGCCGGAACCTGTGCCTACGATGAGGACGGTTATATCCAAAAAGGGTGTGATCGTCCGGCATCTGATTCTGCCGGGACATACGAAGAATTCAATTGCGGTACTCGATGAGTTGTATGGAACGTATGGAGACGATCTGACCATCAGCCTGATGAATCAGTACACACCGCTTCCGCAGGTACGGAACATTCCGGATCTGAACCGGCGGGTGACGAAACGGGAGTACGAGAAAGTGCTGGATCATGCGCTGGATCTGGGTATCACCCAGGGATTTTTTCAGGAAGGCGGGACGGCAAAAGAAAGTTTTATTCCACTTTTTGACTATGAAGGGTTATAATGCAATCAAACAGAACGGGAAACAGCATATTCCGTGTGAACCAATCAGAAAAATGTAAAACACAGTTACGACCCCTGCCGGTAAAAAGACAGGGGTCGTAACTGTCAGAGAGAAGAAGACAGACGAAAAGATGCTGAGCGCAGACAGAAGCAGGAACAAAAAAGGAGGAAACTTTAAGTAATCAAATTCATTGTCAATAGTGATTAAATGTGTTAAAATATACTCATGGAGGGCATTATTATGAACACATCTAATATCACTAATTACAAACCAAAAGATTTTGCTGAATTATTGGGTGTCTCAGTCAAAACGTTACAACGTTGGGATAGAGAGGGGATTCTGAAAGCAAATCGGACTCCGACTGATAGGCGTTATTATACTTATGACCAATATCTTCAGTTTAAGGGTATAAATACTGAAAACGATAATCGTCAGATTGTTATTTATGCCAGAGTATCTACAAAAAATCCAAAAAGATGATTTACAAAACCAAGTAACTTTTTTACGTCAGTTTTGCAATGCTAAAGGTATCATTGTAGATCAATGTATTGAAGATTATGGAAGTGGGCTTAACTACAATCGTAAAAAGTGGAATCAATTATTAGATGAAGTAATGGAACAAAAAATCAAAACTATTATAGTTACACATAAAGATAGATTTGTCAGATTTGGCTATGATTGGTTTGAAAAATTCTGTATGAAGTTTAATACAAACATAGTGGTAGTGAATAATGAAGAACTATCACCACAGGAAGAACTCGTACAGGATATTGTTTCTATACTTCATGTGTTCTCTTGCAGGTTGTATGGACTTCGTAAGTATAAAAAACAAATAGAAAGGGATGAGGAAATTGCTAAAGAGCTTCAAAACGGAAATAAATCCGACAGTCGAGCAAAAAATCAAGATTAACAAGACTATCGGCACTTGTAGGTACGTTTACAACTTTTATCTCAGTCACAACAAAGCTTTATACGATAACGGTGAAAAGTTTATGACTGGCAAGAGTTTCAGCGTATGGCTCAATAATGAGTACATTCCTAATAATCCTGATAAAGTATGGATGAAAGAAGTGTATTCAAAAGCTGTAAAAAAGGTCCATTGAAGATGGATGTATTGCATTTACAAGATTTTTAAACATCAAAGTGCTTTTCCTAATTTCAAAAAGGAAAGGTAAGTCTGATGTAAAAATGTATTTCGTAAAGAATAATCCTAAAGATTGTAGATGCGAGAGACATAGGTTGAACATACCCACTTTAGGTTGGGTACGCATTAAAGAAAAAGGTTATATACCAACAACTAAAGAGGGATGGAAAATCAAAAGCGGTACAGTATCCATCAAAGCAGGCAGATACTATGTGTCAGTTCTTGTAGAAATTCCTGACGCTAAAATTGCTAATAATAGCAATGGTGGTATAGGAATTGACCTGGGTTTGAAAGACTTGGCGATTGTTTCCAATGGTAAAACTTATAAAAATATCAATAAGTCAGCAAGAATTAAAAAATTGGAAAAGAAACTGCGTAGAGAACAAAGATGTCTCTCACGCAAGTATGAAAATTTAAAGAAAGGAGAGTCCACTCAAAAGAATATACAAAAGCAAAAGCTCAAAGTACAAAGACTTCATCATAAAATAGATAATATCCGTACGGATTATATCAATAAATCAATAGCAGAGATAGTGAAAACCAAGCCATCTTATATAACTATTGAAGATTTGAATGTATCAGGAATGATGAAGAACAGACATCTATCAAAAGCCGTTGCGTCACAAAAGTTCTATGAATTTAGAACTAAGCTCAAAGCTAAGTGTGATGAAAATGGTATTGAATTAAGAGTCGTAGACAGATGGTATCCATCATCCAAAATATGTCATTGCTGTGGTGCTATCAAGAAAGATTTGAAGCTTTCAGATAGAATATACCGTTGTGATTGTGGCTATGTCGAGGATAGGGATTTTAACGCTGCTCTTAATCTAAGAGATGCTTTAACTTACGAAGTTGCATAATGAACGCAAACGTAAGTATGTACTGCGGGCTATCGCAGGAATTTACGACTGTGGAGTGTACACGAACTTGTGAGTAGCGTATTGTTTACAATCGCCAAAGCATACACATCGAAGCAGTAAGAAGTATCCGCAAGGACTTTAATTTCTCGATGTGTTTGAGTATATTTGAACACATTTTGAGTGGCAGAGTGTTCCAATGAAATTGAATTTTATTTTCGTCCTGCTCAACATTTGCTTATGGATATTTCTTGTGGTGGTAGCGGGGTATGTGGTTTATCTGGTGATCAAGGCGCTCAGAAAATACACAAGGTCGGTGCCGGTGAGAAAGGAAAAGGCGGAAAATGCAAAAACGCTTGGGGAGGTTCTGAAACAACATCGCTTGAACTGTAAAATGACGCAGGAATTTGTCGCAGAAACATAAGGTGTCAGCCGACAGGCGGTTTCCAAGTGGGAAAGCGGAGCCTCGGCACCGAGTACCACGAATCTGATGGCGCTTGCGAAGGTGTTCGATGTTTCAGCGGAAGAACTTCTGAAGGAAACACAGAAGAATTAAAAGGTTACTGGGCATGGGGTGAGCAGTAACATTAAGACAAAATTAAGAAGAACAGGCACTTGTCTGGCGTTGAGATTCACAGGAACCTGTACTATAATAGGTATCAGAAAAAACGATGAAAATGGGACAAAGGAGGATTTTACCATGAACAATGAAGTATTGAAAGCAATGAAAACCCGCAGAAGCATCCGCAAATACAAACCGGAGCAGATCACAGACGAGCAGCTGGATGCGATCCTGGAAGCCGGAACATATGCGGCTACCGGAATGGGAAAACAGTCTCCAGTGATCGTGGTAGTGCAGAAACCGGAACTGATCGCAAAACTTTCGAAGATGAACGCAGCTGTGATGGGAAGCAGCAATGATCCGTTTTACGGTGCACCGACGGTTTTGATCATACTCGCAGATCCGGAGATCGGAACCTATCATGAGGACGGTTCTTTGGTTATGGGCAATCTGATGCTGGCAGCTCATGCGGTAGGTGTGGATTCCTGCTGGATTCACCGGGCAAAAGAAGAATTTGAGAGTGCAGAGGGAAAAGAACTCTTAAAAGAGTGGGGACTTCCGGAAAATCTGGTCGGCATCGGACACTGCATCCTTGGATATCGTGACTGTGAATACCCGGAAGCAAAAGAAAGAAAAGCGAACTATATTGTCAGAGTATAGGAAGAGCTTTCGTAACTGTGAAGGTACTGAACAGTCAGTGCGGAAAATAAAAAGATAAGAAAAACAGAAAACGGGCTGTGTCCTGAAGCGGACAGAAACGGGAGAGTTTATATAGAATGTTTCTGTGTGTCACAAAAGGTATACAGCCCGTTTTATAAAAGTTCAAACCAGAAATCTTCCTGATGACCTGTTCATGGGAAGATTTAGAAAATGAGGAATATATGTATCGAATTATGATCGTGGAAGATGATGAAGTGATTGCAAATGCGATCCGGCAACACCTGGTTTCGTGGGGCATGGAGGCGTCCTGTGTGCAGGATTTTTCCGATGTGCTGACAGAATTTGCCGCAACCGGTCCGCAACTGGTGCTGATGGACATTCATCTTCCCTTTTTTAACGGTTACCACTGGTGCCAGGAGATCCGGAAAGTGTCGAAAGTACCGGTGCTTTTCCTTTCTTCCGCTTCTGATAATATGAGCATCATCATGGCAGTCAACATGGGCGGTGATGATTTTATCGCAAAACCATTTGACCTGAACGTGCTTACTGCTAAGGTACAGGCACTGCTTCGAAGAACCTATGAATTTGCCGGAACTACGAACCTGATGGAGCACAAAGGGGCGAATTTTTGGATAAAGAAAAATGGAGTTCTGACCTATCAGGGAGAAAAGATCGAACTGACAAAAAATGAGTGGCGGATCCTGCAGGTGTTAATGGAACACAAAGGAAAAGCCGTGAGCAGAGATACGCTGATGATGTGGTTGTGGGAGTCGGACAGCTTTATCGATGACAACACACTGACCGTGAATGTGACAAGGCTTCGAAGAAAACTGGAAGAAATCGGACTTTCGGATTATATTCAGACGAAAAAATGGTGTGGGATATCTGTTGACATAATATGGAATTTGTCCTATCGTTCAGGAGATTTTCGAGAGATTACTCCTTTTGAAAAAACTTACCAGTGAAAGACAGAGAGAGCAGAGAAGAGAGAAACGGAGAAGACAGATGCAGGAAAAGGAAAGAAAAAATGAGTCAGGAAAAAGAATTATCCTCGCGTTTCTGCGGGAACAGGCGGTAGTTCTTCTCTGGGTAGTGTTTTTTTAATCGGAATTTTTTGGCCTTTTGTGTTTCCTGGAAAATGTTCCGCAGGATGTCACCGTTTACACCCTGCAACTTGCCTTCTTCAGTGGTATCGCAGTATTACTCTTTCGTTTCATCCGCTATCGGAAGCGCTGTAAGACACTGGAACTGCTGACAACGGATCCCAGAGACAAGATAGAAGCGTTCCCGAATCCGGACACTCTGTCGGAGAAACTGTACCGGCAGATCATCGGGCAATATGAGCGGGAACTGCGAAAAGAAGAACAACAGATGGATGATAGATACCGGGAGATGGTGGAGTATTATACGATGTGGACCCACCAGATCAAAACGCCGATCGCTGCCATGCACCTGTTATTACAGGAAGAAGAAACACCGGTTTCCAAAGAATTACAGGGAGAACTTTTTTCAGGTGGAACAGTATGTGCAGATGGCACTACAGTATTTGCGGATGGAAAGGATGAACACGGATCTGGTATTTGCAAAACAGGAACTGGACGCTCTGATCCATCAGGCAGTACGAAAATACGCACCTCTGTTTATCCGTCGAAAGATCGCATTGCAATATGAGGATGTCCATTGTCAGATACTTACCGATGAAAAATGGCTGGAATTTGTCCTTGAACAGGTTCTCTCGAACGCCCTGAAATACACCAGGAAGGGAAAGATAAAAATTTATATGGATCCACAAAGCCCTAAGACGCTGGTGATCGAAGATACCGGTATCGGGATAGCACCGGAAGATCTTCCGAGGGTCTTTGAGCGCGGGTATACCGGCTACAACGGTCGCACGGACAAACGATCCACAGGTATCGGTCTGTACCTGTGCAGACAGATCATGGACCGGCTTTCCCACACGATCCGGATCGAATCGGAGATGGGTGTCGGAACCCGGGTGTATCTGGGGCTGGATACGGTGGAATTGTAAGAAAATCGAGACAAAAGCAGAGCATGCTCCCAAAATGGACCAGAAAAGATCGAGCGCGATAAAATGTGAATGTTACCGGGAACCTTACACGAATGTAAGGTTTCCGGTATTTTTGTAAGCAGAGGTTAAGGCAGCCGGAAGACTGGATTGCTATAATAAGCCTGTAAACAGGAACGGAGCCGGCAGATTTCGATAAAAAGCAGGAACTACCGGGTTCCGGAAAACAGAGTACAGAAAGGACAGAAAACAAATGGCAATTCTGGAAGTAGAACATCTGGAAAAAAACATATACCACCCGCCTCGGAAGCAACCGGGTAGAGGCGCTGCGGGATGTCAACTTTACCGTGGAACAAGGCGAATTTGTGGCAATCATGGGAGAGTCCGGAAGTGGCAAGACCACGCTGCTGAATCTCCTGGCAGCACTCGACAAGCCGACCGGTGGTCAGATCCGGTTAAATGGAAAAAATCTGGGAGATCTGAAAGAAAAAGAGATCGCGGCATTTCGAAGAGAAAATCTCGGATTTGTCTTTCAGGACTTTAACCTGCTGGATACATTTTCTTTAAAAGATAACATTTTCCTCCCGCTGGTGCTGGAAGGCAAACGATACCGGGAGATGAAGCAGAAAGCAGATCCGATCGTCAGAAAACTGGGTATCAGCAATCTGCTGGAAAAAAATACCCGTATGAAGTGTCTGGTGGACAAAAACAGCGGGCGGCTGTGGCGCGTGCCCTGATCACGGATCCACAGCTGGTACTGGCAGATGAGCCGAGCGGGGCGCTGGATTCCCATGCGGCAGATGCACTGATGCAGCTGTTTGAGGAGATCAATCAGGAAGGACAGACTATCGTTATGGTTACCCACAGCGTAAAAGCGGCATGTTCCGCAAAACGGGTTCTGTTTATCAAGGACGGAGAAGTCTTTCATCAGCTGTACCGGGGAAATCTGGGACGGGATGAGATGTATCAGAAGATCTCGGATACGCTGACCATTATTGCGACAGGTGGTGAGCGTCATGAATAGTCTGCTGTATGCAAAACTTGCAAAAACAAATCTCAGTAAGAACAGACAGAATATTCTTCCTTATTGGTTGTCATGTATCGGTACAGTTATTATGTTTTATATTATGAGTACTCTGTCTTTGAGTGAAGGTCTTCAAAAAAAATGATGGGGAAAGCCACGATTCAGATAGTAATGCAGTTTGGCGTATATATCATCGGACTTTTTGCTGTGATCTTTCTGATCTACAGCAACAGTTTTCTGGCAAAACGCAGGAAAAAAGAATTTGGACTGTTTCAGATCCTTGGCATGGAAAAGAAACATCTTGCAAAGGTTCTGGTTTTTTGAAAGTCTGTATCTGTGGATCCTGTCGGTTGGAGGTGGGATTCTGCTTGGAATCCTGTGTTACAAGCTGCTGTTTCTGGTGCTGTTAAAACTGACCCGGTTCCAGGGAACAATCCATTTTGTTTTTAACTGGAAGGCTACAGGAAACACGGTGGTTTTATTTGCCGTGATTTTTCTGATCAATTATCTGAAAAGCCTCCACCAGATCCACGCAGCTCAGCCGATAGAACTGCTTCATGGTGAACAGGAGGGAGAGAGGGAGCCGAAAACGAAGCTTCTTACCGCATGGATCGGACTGCTCTGTCTGGGACTTGGTTATTATCTGGCACTGACCTGTCAGAACCCTATGGAGGCTCTGGGCAAGTTTTTCGGTGCGGTGCTTCTGGTTATGGCGGGAACCTACTGTCTGTTTTCGGCAGGTAGTATCGCACTGCTGAAACTGTTAAAAAGCAACAAAAGATATTATTACCAGACGAGACACTTCACCAGTATATCCGGAATGTTATACCGGATGAAACAGAATGCGATGGGACTTGCCAACATCTGCATCCTGTCTACCGGTGTGCTTCTGGTAATCTCCACCACCAGTTGTCTGTGGTTTGGCATGCAGGAAATTATCCAGACAAGATTTCCCCATCAGATAGCGGTGGAAGTTATGTCGGCCAATGGTGACGGTACTGCGCTGACAAAAGAAGAAATCAGTTCTGTGCGGAAACAGATTAACAACTATCTGGAGGAGCAGCAGGTGTCAAAACGATTTGAACGGGATGAAACCTACTGGTTAGCAGTGGCAGAAAACAAAGAAAACTGGGTAGGCCTGGCGCAGGAACTGAAAGGGTTTGAGGACGGTCGCAGCATGATCGAATTCATGGAAGCTTCGGAATATGAACGGATGACCGGAAAATCTGCAGATCTGAAACCGGGCCAGGTACTTGTATTTACCAGAGAAGAGGAACCATACAAATATGATACGATACAGTTCGGAGATACGATCAGCTGTGAGGTAAAACATACGGAAAATACACAGGAAGATATGGTGGAAACCACGAATGTAATGTATGATACCAGAATTATCGTATTTGCAGACGGAGAAGAAGCACAGGCAGCATATGTGGCAATGACCGGAAGAACACCTGCCGGATACAGCTGGAAGTATCAGATAGATCTGATTGGGGATACGAAGCTGGAGACGCGGATCGGACAGGGAATTGAGAAGCTTGTGAACCAGGCGCAATGTGACGGCTATGTGGAAGTACGGGAAAATAACAAGGCCAGCCTTTATCAGATGTACGGCTCCATCATGTTCCTTGGAATTTTTGTCGGTACTTTGTTCCTTATGGGTGCAGTGATGATCATTTACTACAAACAGATCTCCGAAGGTTTTGACGACCGGAAGCGTTTTCAGATCATGCAGAAAGTAGGCATGAGCCGTCAGGAAGTCCGCCAGACCATCCGGTCACAGGTTGTTACCGTAATTTTTCCTGCCTCTTGTAGTGGCTATTCTGCACACCGTGGTGGCATTTCCGGTGACGAGACAGCTGATGACGATGATGAATTTCCCGGACAGTGGTATTTTTCTGGTAGCCACTGCAGTGACGATTGTGGCATTCGCTATTGTGTACCTGATCGTGTATACAATCACGGCAAGGGCATATTATAAGATCGTGGAATAACCGGAAATATTTTGTAGAAAATGTAATACAATCTTTTTAGCGTTTTTTTGCTGTTAGTCGTGACTTTATCCGGTAAGCGTGGTAGAATAACAAGTATTCTGTGGGTGAGGAGTCCCGCAGGGCATTTTGAGAGAAAATGTCGGAAAAGTTAAAAGAAAGAGAGTGAAAAAGACGCAGATGAATAAGAAAAGAAGCGCATTTTCAGGGAAAATCGGCTATGTCCTGTCGGCGGCCGGTGCGTCTGTCGGACTGGGAAATATCTGGAGATTCCCGTATCTGGCGGCGAAGTATGGAGGAGGAATTTTCCTGCTGGTATATATCATACTGGCACTGACCTTCGGCTATACTATGATTGTTGCGGAGTCTGCCCTTGGACGTATGACAAGAAAAATGTCCGGTGGGGGCATTTCGAAGCTTTGCAAAGGGAAAAAACGGTGGGCTGGCTCAGCTTCGGCGGCTGGATCAACGCGATCATCCCGGTACTGATTGTACCGTATTATTCTGTCATCGGTGGATGGGTAGTCAAATATCTGTTTGAGTATATCAGAGGAAATGGAAGCAAACTGGCGGAAGACGGATACTTCTCCGGTTTTATCTCAAGCGGAGGAGCTACAGAAATCTGTTTTGTGATCTTCTGTATGTTTACCCTGGTGATCATCTACGCAGGTGTACAGAATGGTATCGAACGTGTGTCAAAGATCATGATGCCGATTCTGATCGTTCTGTCCGTGATCATCGCGATTTATTCTGTCACAAGACCGGGAGCCATCGAAGGTGTGAAATATTTCCTCGTACCGAATGTGAAAAACTTCTCCTGGATGACGGTAGTGGCAGCCATGGGACAGATGTTCTATTCCCTGTCCATCGCCATGGGTATCCTGGTAACCTTTGGTTCTTATATGAGAAAAGATACCTCCATCGAAGATTCCACAAGGAACGTGGAAATCTTTGATACGGCGATTGCGATGATGGCAGGTCTGATGATCATCCCGGCGGTCTTCGCATTCTCCGGCGGCGATCCGGATACCCTGCAGGCAGGTCCGTCTCTGATGTTTATCACGATCCCGAAAGTATTTGCCAACATGGGATTCGGAACCGCAGTCGGTATCCTGTTCTTCGTGCTGGTTCTGTTTGCGGCAGTGACAAGCTCTATCGCCCTGACAGAAAGTGCGGTATCCACTTTCGAGGACGAACTTGGCTGGGGAAGAAAGAAAGCAACCGTTCTGACCGGTGTGATCATGATCACTCTGGGAACCCTGTCCTGTCTGGGATATGGTCCGCTGGATTTTGTAAAAATCATCGGCATGCAGTTTTTGGATTTCTTTGACTTCCTGACCAATTCCGTCATGATGCCGATCGCAGCCCTGATGACCAGCCTTCTGGTATCCCGGGTGATCGGAGTGGACAAGATCGAAGAAGAGATCCGCCATGGCGAGAGCACCTTCCGTAGAAAGAAGATTTTCGTAGTCATGATCAAATACCTGTGCCCGATCTTCGCACTGATCATTCTGGCAAGTTCCGTGGCAAATGCATTTGGATGGATAGCTATGTCAAAAATGGATGAATGGAAAAAGTGTAAAAGTCGTTGTTCTCAGTAATTTTTTGGAGAACAGCTGGCCTTTTTACATTTTTCTGAAAGTATGTGTTGACAACTATAGTTGTCAATGATAGAATAAACACAAGTTAAATG
>ENA-OQES01000232-OQES01000232.1-human-gut-metagenome-genome-assembly--contig:-NODE-232-length-24615-cov-3.428291_pt1 | contig 24615 bp, 27 predicted proteins | sample MGYA00242798_ERZ504641 | MGnify/ENA primary metagenome ERZ504641 (study PRJEB26092, sample SAMD00036327) | human gut metagenome | host: Homo sapiens | study: EMG produced TPA metagenomics assembly of...
CGTCCATGTTCTGCAAGTCTTACCCAATTTATTTTTGCTTATTTGCTTTCCTGCTGGAAGAAAAGCCTTCAAACCTAACGTGGGTATTACTGAATTGTATCTTAACGTTGTCCTGATAGAACTTCGGCATTGATCTCTTTCTGGACTTGAATCTTGGAAATTTTTGCAAGCCCTTGAAAAAGTTCTTATACGCAGTACAGGCATCTTTGATTGCCTGTTTGGTTACATTATTTGAAATATTTAATAACCATGCATATTCATCAGAATGTCTAAGCTTTGTAAATTCTTTTCTGAGTTCTGAATCTGAAATAAATTTTCCACCTTTTTCGTAGTTTTCTTTTTCCCTGGCCAAAGCCCAGTTATAAGCAAATCTTGAAGCTCCTGCGTACTGAAACATCTTAGTTTTCTGTACGTTGTTTGGTATCAACATTACTTTTATGGCTTTTACCATCTGTTTCCTCCTGCATCAATTCTCGGATAAGTTTCTTAGCTTTGTTCGCTCGTTTTCCTTGTAATTTGCAACTGAATACTGTGATTATTTGAACCAGATCTTCAACAAGTTCCTGCTGTTCAGAATAATATCTATAGCCACTTACCTATGATACCACCAAATAAATTTTCTTACAAATGAAAAAGACCAGAAAACACAAATCTTTTAATCTGTTATCTTCTGGTCTTTCTATTCAATTCATAATCTAACTAAATCAGTCAGGATTATACCGGATAAGATCCGTTCTCTGTATCTGCTACTGTAGCATCTACTTTTGTCTGCTGAGCCTGTCTGTATTTGAAGAAGTCAACAGCAACCTGTGGGAACAGTGCATATGTCAGTACATCCTCATCCTGCTGGATCCACTGTGCACACTCTTTACGAAGTGTATCAAGCTCATCCGGGATAAGATCTGCCGGACGGCAAGTGATCGGTTCTTCATCTCCAAGAGCCTTCTTCTGAAGTTCTGGATCAACCGGTTTTGTTGTCTTACCGTATTTACCTGCAAGCACATCCTTTGTCTCTTTTGTGATCATCTTATAACGCTCACCCATCAGCACGTTGAATACAGCCTGTGTTCCAACGATCTGTGAAGATGGTGTAACAAGCGGTGGCTCACCAAGATCTTTACGTACACGCGGTACCTCTTCAAGTACTTCGTAGAACTTATCTTCTGCTCCCTGCTCTTTCAGCTGAGATGTCAGGTTGGAAAGCATTCCTCCCGGTACCTGATACAGAAGAGTCTTGATATTAACACCAAGATTCTTCGGATTGAGCAGTCCGCTCTCAAGAGCATCGTCACGGATTGGACGGAAGTAGTCAGCAATCTCTGCAAGGAGACTCTGATCAAGTCCTGTATCGTATGGTGTTCCCTTGAATGTCTCAACCATAACTTCTGTTGCCGGCTGAGATGTTCCAAGTGCGAATGGAGACATTGCTGTATCGATGATATCAGCTCCTGCCTCAACAGCTTTCATGTATGTCATGGAAGCAACACCTGATGTATAGTGTGTATGCATCTCGATCGGGATATTTACTGCATCTTTCAATGCTCCAACAAGCTCTGTTGTCTTATATGGAACAAGAAGTCCTGCCATATCCTTAACACAGATTGAGCTTGCACCCATGTCTTCAATTCTCTTTGCGAGATCTACCCAGTACTCCATTGTGTAAGCATCACCGAGTGTATAAGACATTGCAACCTGTGCATGAGCTTTCTCTTTGTTCGCAGCCTTTACAGCTGTCTGAAGATTTCTCATGTCGTTGAGACAGTCGAAAATACGAATGATATCGATTCCGTTTGCCACAGATTTCTGTACGAAATACTCTACAACATCATCAGCGTATGGACGGTATCCAAGGATATTCTGTCCACGGAACAGCATCTGAAGTTTTGTATTCTTGAATCCATCACGGAATTTTCTAAGTCTCTCCCATGGATCTTCTTTCAGGAAACGGAGGGAAGCATCGAATGTTGCTCCACCCCAGCACTCTACAGCATGATATCCAACCTTGTCCATCTTCTCAACGATTGGCATCATCTGCTCTGTTGTCATTCTGGTAGCAATCAGAGACTGATGTGCATCACGCAGAATAGTTTCTACTATTTTAACTGGTTTTTTTCCAATTTCTGCCATTTATTTATCCTCCTAATTTACTTAACGCCGAAAATAGCCATAAATGTTCCGGCTGCTACTGCAGTACCGATAACTCCGGCAACGTTCGGTCCCATTGCATGCATAAGAAGGAAGTTTGTAGGATCTGCCTCAGCACCAACCTTCTGAGATACACGGGCTGCCATAGGAACCGCAGATACACCAGCGGAACCAATCAGCGGGTTAACCTTACCATGTGTAAGGACACACATTAACTTACCGAAGAGAACTCCGGCAGCTGTACCGAATGCAAATGCTATAAGACCAAGGATAACGATCTTGATTGTATTCCAGTTCAGGAATGCTTCAGCACTTGTTGTAGCACCTACAGATGTACCAAGAAGAATAACTACGATGTACATCAGGGCATTGGAAGCTGTCTCTGTCAGCTGTCTTACAACTCCACACTCTTTGAACAGGTTACCAAGCATCAACATACCAACAAGTGGAGCTGTTGTAGGAAGAATCACACATACAACGATTGTAACGATAACCGGGAAGAGGATTCTCTCAAGCTTAGAAACCGGGCGAAGCTGATCCATCTTGATCTTTCTTTCCTTCTCTGTTGTGAGAAGTTTCATGATCGGTGGCTGGATGATCGGCACAAGTGACATATAGGAGTATGCTGCTACGGCGATTGGTCCCATGATAGCTGTCTGCTGCAGTTTACCTGCAAGGAAGATAGATGTCGGGCCGTCAGCTCCACCGATGATGGAGATAGCAGCTGCTGCTTTGTCTGAAAATCCAAGAGCCATAGCTCCAAGATAAGCTGCGAAAATACCGAACTGAGCTGCTGCACCAAGCAGGAAACTCTTCGGGTTTGCGATCAGCGGACCAAAGTCTGTCATCGCTCCAACTCCAAGGAAGATCAGAGAAGGAAGGATGGACCACTCGTCAAGCTGATAAAAGTAATACAGAAGTCCACCAGTTCCGTTCGCTGCATCCTCAGCATGAAGCATAATATCCGGATAGATATTTACAAGCAACATACCAAAGGCAATTGGAACAAGAAGCAGTGGCTCAAATTCGTGGCGAATTGCCAGATAGAGAAACACGCAGGCAACAGCAATCATGATCAGGTTACCAAATGTAAGATTCATGAACGCTGTCTGTTCTACGAGGTTTCCCAATGTATTTGAAATATATTCCATTTGTAAAAACCTCCTGGTTCAGTTACTAGTTTAATGTAGCAAGTACAGCTCCTGATTCAACAGCATCACCTACTGCCACATCAATGCTGGCAATAGTTCCTGCCTCTGGGGCAACAACTGGGATCTCCATCTTCATTGCTTCAATGATAATAACTGTATCTCCAGCCTCTACCTTCTGTCCAACAGATGTAGGAACCTGGAATACTTTACCTGCTGCTCCAGCTTTTACCTGGATGCTTCCAGCGCCTGCTGCCGCTTTCGGTGCTGCTGCCGGAGCTGCCGGTGCTGCTGCTCTAGGTGCTGCAACCGGTGCTGCTGCCGGTGCGCCTGCACCATTCTCTTCTACTGTTACATCATATACATTTCCGTTTACTGTGATTGTATAGTTTTTCATCTAATTATCCTCCTGATTAATTCCATCTGTTTGATTTTCTTCTCTTAATAGAACGAACAACAAATCCATCTGTAGAAGTTCCCTCTGCTGCTGCAATTGCTGCTGCGATTACTGCTACAAGTTCTGCATCATCTTCTGCTGCAGCTACCGGTGCTGGAGCTGCCTGTACAGGTGCTTCCTTCTTCTCTTCCACTTTCTTATCTTTATTTGCCAACTTCTCCTGAAGTTTCGGAATGTATCCAAGCAGATAAATAATGAATGAAATGAAAATTCAATACAACGAATACAGTTCCCATACCAAGTACCGTATTCAGACCGGCTTTCTCAAGGATTTCTCCTGTTGAATAATGAGCAGAAACATCCATACTCTCCATGTTGCCCTTTTCGTCAAAACTGAAGACGATGTCTGCATCTCTGTTTTCATATTTTGCTTCAGATGTGAGTGAAACTCCATCGTTCTTTACTTCCATTGTCCAGTCGCCATGTTCAACATAAGCACCGCACTCTTCTTCTGCTGCTTCCCAGGAGCTGATCATTGTAAGGAAGTCCTCTCCATCAACCGGAAGTCCTGCATTCATAAGCTGTGTGTCAAGCTGAAGATCACGCATATCAGAAAAGCTGTCAAGCTGCTCTGTTGTCATCGCTTCGAAATTCTGGACAACAAACTCAGCATACTGTTCTAATGTTGCCTGATCATATTCTGTTGTCTCAGACTTACCACATCCTGTGAAGCTAAGAACGAGAATGAGGATAAGTCCTAATGAAACTGACTTTTTTCTTCACTTCGCCTCACCTCACTAAACCGTTCCGTGTTTCTTAGCCGGACGGTCCTCTCTCTTTGTGAACAGCATCTCAAATGCTCCGATCACATATTTTCTTGTATCTGCCGGCTCGATGATCGCATCAACATATCCTCTTGCTGCTGCTGAATTCGGGCTTGACTGAAGTTCTTTGTATTCAGCTGCTTTCTCATTAAGAGTCTCAGCATCTGCGTCTGCGTACATGATCTGTGCTGCAAGCTTCGCATCCATCATTCCGATCTCTGCTGTTGGCCATGCATAAACAAGATCTGCACCAATTGACTTACTGTTCATAGAAACGTAAGCACTTCCGAATGCCTTACCAACGATTACATTTACCTTCGGTACTGTAGCGTTAGCAAATGCATATGTCAGTTTTGCAACTGCGCTTGCCATATTCTTCTCTGACTCTACTGTAGCAGCAAATCCTGTTACATTTGTCAGTGTAAGAACCGGGATTGAGAATGCATCACAGAAGTTTACAAAATCTGTTGCTTTCTTGCATCCGTCTACTGTAAGAACGCTGTCGAACTCAGCCTCTACTTCAGCTTCTGCATTGTATACTTTAGAGCGGTTTGCAACAACACCAACTGTCATTCCGTTCAGGCGGATAAATCCTGTAACCATCTCTTTTGCGTAGTCTTTCTTTGTCTCAACAAGAATCTGATTGTCAGCAATCTGTGCCAGTGCGATTGCTGTATCTTCTGATGCGTTAGCAATGTCTGCGCAGATACGGTTCAGGTCATCTGTGCATTCCTCATAAGACATATCATCTTCATTGTTTGCCGGAAGCATACATACAAGATCACGGATCTGTCCGAGAATCTCTGCCTCTGCACCGATTCCATCTACAAGACCTGCTGTCTTGCTCTGGTACTCAGCGCTTGCTGTGTTACACTTGGAAATCTCATTTCCTTCCAGTGCATTTGGAGAATTAACGAAAAGTTTTCCGTCTTTTGCTTCCATAAATGTGAAATCTGTAAGCCCCGGAACAACTGCAAGACCGCCGCCGCACATTCCAAAGATTGCTGTAACCTGCGGAATCACACCTGATGCAAGTGCCTGTTTGTGATAAAGGCTTCCAAATGCCTCAAGTGCATCTGTAGCTTCCTGAAGTCTGAGACCTGCACAGTCGATCAGTCCGATCACCGGTGCTCCCATCTTCATAGCCATATCATAGATTCTTGCGATCTTCTTCGCATGCATCTCTCCGAGTGCTCCACCCAGAACGTCAGCATCCTGGCTGTATACATAAACCAGGTTACCGTCAATCACTCCATATCCAGTGATAACACCGTCAGAAGGAGCTGCCTTCTCCTGCAAGTTGAAAGTTGTGCTTCTAGCTGTAACAGCTCCGCCAATTTCAACAAAGCTTCCCTCATCAAGCAGTGTGGCAATTCGTCTGCTTGCTGAGTTTTCTGTTGCATTGTAGCTCATATTTTAGCCCTCCATACTTATAAAATAATTTAAAATAACCAAAATTTCTGCCTATTGTATTATATACTAGGACGATTAAAATTTCAATTCATATTTTCCGCAAATTGACATTTTTTTCCACAGGACATTGTTTTTAGTCGATCACCTTCCTCTTCTCTTTCTCTCTTAATCATCTGTAATTGTTTTCCCGGATTCATAACACATGAGATACATTTATCTATTATGAATAGACAAGTGAGGAAGCAGCTTTATTGTTGAGGACACATGTAAGGCAGGAGCGTTCCGAATACACTTTGTTCAGTATGTTAATAAGAGCCAGAACAGGCACCACACACGGTAACTGTTCTGGCTCTTATGTTACATACTTTCAAAGGGATGAGGTAGAGCGGGCCGGTGCCCCTGGTAATAGTAGACCCATTCTTGCGACCATTCTGTCAAAAACTTAGCCCATTATATAAATTCCCTCGATAAATTACAGTCTCTTCGCTATTGCTTTAATAAACTCCTCACTATTGAGTACTGTCGGATTCTCGATTGTTGTGATCAAAGCGAGATCTTTTGTCATCTCTCCTGCTTCGATTGTGTCGATTGTTGCTTTCTCAAGTTTATCTGCGAAGTCCATCAGATCTTTGTTTCCATCCAGCTCGCCGCGTTTTCTGAGAGCTCCTGTCCATGCGAAGATTGTTGCAACTGAGTTTGTAGATGTTTCTTCACCTTTCAGGTGCTTATAATAGTGACGCTGTACAGTTCCATGAGCAGCTTCATATTCATAATATCCGTCCGGAGAAACAAGTACGGATGTCATCATAGCAAGTGAACCAAATGCGGAAGATACCATATCGCTCATTACATCTCCATCGTAGTTCTTACATGCCCAGATATATCCACCTTCTGATTTCATAACACGGGCAACAGCATCATCGATCAGTGTGTAGAAATACTCAATTCCTGCCTCTTTGAACTGATCAGCATATTCTGCATCAAAGATTTCCTGGAAGATATCTTTGAATGTATGATCATATTTCTTAGAAATTGTATCCTTTGTTGCAAACCACAGATCCTGTTTTGTATCCAAAGCGTAGGAAAAGCAGCTTCTTGCAAAGCTTTCGATGGATTTATTGATATTATGCATTCCCTGTACGATTCCAGGTCCATCAAACTCATGAACCAGTTCTTTTGTCTGGCTTCCATCTTCTGCTGTGTATACAAGTTCAACCTTTCCCGCTCCCGGAATTTTCATCTCGGATCCTTTATATACATCTCCATAAGCATGTCTTGCAATTGTAATTGGTTTCTTCCAGTTCTTTACACATGGCTCAATTCCTTTTACAACGATTGGAGCGCGGAACACTGTTCCATCAAGGATCGCACGGATTGTTCCGTTCGGGCTCTTCCACATTTCTTTCAGATCATACTCATCCATACGTGCTGCATTCGGAGTGATTGTTGCACATTTTACGGCAACTTTGTATTTCTTTGTTGCGAGTGCGGAATCAACTGTTACCTGGTCATCTGTCTCGTTTCTGTGTTCCAGGCCAAGATCATAATATTCTGTCTTGAGATCAATATATGGCTCAAGAAGATTATCCTTGATCATCTTCCAGAGAATTCTTGTCATCTCATCTCCGTCCATCTCTACCAGTGGTGTTGTCATCTTAATTTTTTCCCATCTTTTGCTTCCTCCTGATTATGTTTTTCTTCTATTTTCTTTAGGTTCTGCATGACATGAACAATATGTTCCTTTGCAAGCTGTTCTGCCAGATCCGGGTTTCTGTCCCTGATTGCCTGAAGAATTGCTTTATGCTCCTCAATTGACTTCTCGGCTCTTGCCTTCACATTGATCGAGGACTTCCTTGCCATTTGAACATATCGGTGAAAATCTGTAAGAACATGACACAGCATCCTGCTTCCGGAAGCCTCATATAATATCGTATGAAATCTTCCGTCTAATCCTGTTACTTGTTCTTTATTGTATCCATTTTCTTTCTTCATCTGAAATTCTGAAAGTAAATAGTCTCTTCTAATTCTTCTAACTGGTCTTCTGTAATATGTTCCGCCGCCCATCTGGCGCACATTCCTTCCAGATACTTACGCATCTGATAGATATCCCAGATATCCTTCTGGCTGATTCCGGTAACATAAGCACCTTTATTCGGTACAATCGTCACAAGACCTTCTAATTCAAGCTGTCGTAACGCTTCCCTTACTGGAGTTCTGCTGACCCCGAGTTCTTTCCCGATGGTAGCCTCTCTGAGTTCATCCTGTTGTTTGTATCTGCCTTTGAGGATATCTTCACGGAGTCTCTTAAAAACACGTCCTCCCAGAGAACGGTCCTGATATTCTTCCATGATTTCCTCCTATTCTCTTTTTGTATGATTGTATACGATTATACAAATATTGTCAAGATGATTTCATGCTGATATCATTGCATTAAAAATGTATCCATTTTCGTGTAATACTTTTCTATACTATCTGTTCATTTTTATATGCTTTGTGCCATATCTTATTTATCAACTTATTGTATACAAAAAGGTGGTCTCTCACATAGAAAAACCACCCTGTTCTTTTCGTTATAAATTAGCTTTCAAAATCAGCTTAGCCAAATTACACTTCATTTACTTTTTATTTGATCACACGTACACCAAGTACATCTGCGATTGATTCCAGTTTGTTTACAACATCATCAGATACGCTTCCGTCTACATCAATTACTGTGTATGCATACTCTTTCTTGCTCTTATTTGTCATAAGTGCGATATTCTGATTCTCCTGCGCAAGAAGTGTTGTAAACTGACCGATCATGTTCGGCACATTGCGGTGAAGAATTGTAATTCTGTCTCCGTCAGCTTTTACTCCCACGTTACAATCCGGATAATTAACGGAATGTGTGATATTTCCGTTCTCAAGGAAATCACGGATCTCAGCAACAGCCATCTGTGCACAGTTGTCTTCTGACTCTTCTGTAGATGCTCCAAGATGCGGAATTACAATTGCGCCTTTTACACCTACAATTTCCTTTGTTGGGAAATCTGTTACATAACGGTGTACTTTACCTGCTACAAGTGCATCAACGATATCTTCCTGATTTACAAGAACATCTCTGGCGAAGTTCAGAATTACAACGCCCTCTTTCATCAGACTGATTGCATTCTTGTCAATCATTCCCTTTGTACTGTCAAGTGCAGGTACATGGATTGTGATATAATCGCACTCTTTATAGATTTCATCTACTGTTGTTGCGTGATGGATACTTCTGGAAAGTCTCCATGCAGAATCTACAGAAACATATGGATCATATCCATAAACTTCCATTCCAAGATGTGTTGCTACATTCGCAACAAGAACTCCGATTGCTCCAAGTCCAATCACACCAAGTTTCTTTCCGGAAAGTTCTGTTCCTGCAAATGCTTTTTTGCTTCTTCTCAGCAATCTTTGCGATATCTCCATCTTCCTCGAATTCCTGTACCCCACTGAATTCCACCAACGACATCTCTGGCTGCGAGAAGCATTCCTGCAATCACAAGTCTTTTACACCATTCGCATTTGCTCCAGGTGTATTGAATACAACAATTCCTTCCTCTGCACATTTATCAAGCGGAATATTATTCACTCCGGCTCCCGCACGAGCGATTGCTTTCAGGTTCTTTCCGAATTCCATCTCATGCATTTTTGCACTGCGGACAAGAATCACGTCAGCTTCATCCGCATTTTCTGTCTTTACATAATTTTCATCCAGTTTATTCATACCAACGGCAGAAATTGGATTCAGGCAATGATATTTAAACATCTTACAGATTCTCCTCTTCAAATTTCTTCATAAAGTCTACAAGTGCAACAACACCCTCATATGGCATTGCGTTGTAAATGCTGGCACGCATTCCGCCTACAGTTCTATGTCCTTTCAGATTCTCAAATCCAGCTTCTTTTGCTTCCTTAACGAATTTTGCATCCAGATCTGCATCGCCCGTCACGAATGGTACATTCATAAGAGAACGATCTTCCGGGACAACAGTTCCTTTGAACAGTTTGCTCTGATCAAGGAAATCATAAAGAACTTTTGCTTTCCCTTTCGTTGCGTTCTTTCATTACTTCAAGTCCGCCCATCTTCTTAAGCCATTTGAAGACTTTACCACAGATATAGATTCCGTATGCCGGTGGTGTATTATAAAGAGATTTTGCATCTGCATGTGTCTTATATGTAAGCATTGTAGGTGTTCCCGGGAGAACATCCTCTGTGATCAGATCTTCACGGATGATTGCGATCACTACACCAGCAGGTCCGATATTTTTTCTGAACTCCATCCATAAATCATTGCATATTTTGTTACATCTACAGGTTCGGAAAGAAAACAGGAGGAGACATCTGCCACAAGATCTTTTCCTTTTGTGTTTGGCAGTGTTTTAAATTTTGTTCCGTAAATAGTGTTGTTTTCACAGATATATACGTAGTCTGCATCTTCTGAAATCGGAAGATCGGAGCAGTCTGGAATGTATGAAAATGTCTTATCCGCTGAGGATGCAACAACATTTACCTTTCCATATTTTTCTGCTTCCTTAGCTGCTTTCTTAGCCCACTGTCCTGTGACAATGTAATCAGCAACCTTATTCTTCATCAGATTCATAGGGATCATAGCAAACTGCTGTGACGCTCCACCCTGAAGAAACAGTACTTTATAATTATCCGGAATATTCATCAGATCTCTGAGATCCTGCTCAGCTTCTGTGATAATTTCCTCGAAAGCTTTGGAACGATGACTCATTTCCATAACAGACATTCCTGTTCCCTTGTAGTCCAGCATCTCTGCTGCCGCTTCCTTCAGTACTTCTTCTGGCAGAACCGCCGGTCCCGCTGAAAAATTATACACTCTACTCATTTTTAATTACCTCCTGTTATTGTGTATCTATAGAAACTCCGTTTTCACAGATTTTCTCACATAAAAATAAAATATTCCTTTATTTATCAGCCATACAACTATGTGGCTGAAACTTATTATTTTTAGTTTTCTTTTGCTTTCAGATCCTGCTCATCAAATGCTTCGCTGATCGGTGCTCCCGGCGCAACCATAGGCCATACCTTATCATCACAGTCGATCATACAATCGATCAGAACCGGTTTTCCACATGTCAATGCTTTCGCAAAGCACTCTTTAAACTCCTCCTGTGTTGTAGCTCGAAGTCCTACTGCTCCCATCGCTTCTGCAAGCTTCACATAGTCAACTGCATCACGGAGAACTGTCGCAGAATATCTTTCATCATAGAAAAGATCCTGCCATTGACGAACCATACCGAGTACATGGTTATTAACTACAACCTGGATAATCGGAACATCATGTCTTACAGCTGTTGCGATCTCATTCATATTCATACGGAAACATCCGTCTCCGGCAATATTTACAACAATTTTATCCGGACATCCTGTCTTCGCACCGATTGCTGCTCCAAGACCATATCCCATTGTTCCAAGACCACCTGATGTTAAAAGTGTTCTTGGTTTCGTATATTTATAATACTGTGCTGCCCACATCTGATGCTGTCCGACTTCTGTTGTGATAATTGCTTCTCCATTTGTCTGACGATAAATCTCTTCTACTGCAAATGGACCTGTAAGTACATCCTTATGATATGTTAATGGATATTTCGCCTTGTAATCTTTAATCTTATTCATCCATTCCGGATGAGACTGCTGTGGAAGATGCTCATTTATTTCTTCAGGACTGCTTTAATATCACCTACCACCCCAAGATCGATCATGACATTCTTATCCATCTCTGCCGGATCAATGTCAATCTGAAGAATCTTCGCATCTTTTGCAAATGTTGCAGTATTTCCGGTTACACGGTCACTGAATCTTGCTCCTGTTACGATCAGAAGATCGCATTCACTTACTCCAAAGTTCGACGCCTTTGTTCCATGCATTCCGAGCATTCCGGTATATCTCTCATCAGTTCCCGGGAAAGCTCCTTTCCCCATCAGAGAATCTGTTACCGGTGCATCTACCTTCTGTGCAAATTCATAAAGTTCTTTACTTGCCTCAGAAAGAACAGCTCCACCACCTACGAAAATATATGGTCTCTGCGCTTCTTCGATCATCTCAACAGCTTTCTTGAGATCCTCTTCTTCTGAATGGATTACCTCTCGGTTATATACACCTGGATATTCCTTCTCATACTCTGTAACTTTCGCAGTAACATCCTTCGGAATATCGATCAGCACCGGCCCCGGTCTTCCAGTCTTAGCAATACGAAAAGCCTTTCTGATTGTTTCTGCAAGCTTTGTTACATCTTTAACGATATAACTGTATTTTGTAATTGGCATTGTTACTCCAGCAATGTCGATCTCCTGAAAACTGTCTTTTCCAAGTAATGGGACACCGACATTACATGTAATTGCAACAATCGGTATAGAATCCATATATGCTGTTGCGATTCCTGTTACAAGATTTGTTGCGCCCGGTCCGCTTGTTGCAAGGCAGACCCCCACTTTTCCTGTAGCTCTCGCATATCCGTCAGCCGCATGTGCTGCCCCCTGCTCATGAGAAGTCAGGATGTGACGGATCTCATCACGGTGTTTATAAAGTTCATCATATACATTTAAAATTGCTCCACCCGGATAGCCAAATACAGTGTCAACGCCTTGTTCTTTCAGACATTCGATCACGATTTCTGCTCCATTTAACTGCATGACGTACTCTCCTCCTGGTTCTTTATTTTATTTTGCCTTCGGTACTTCGAGAATTGCTCCGCGGTTACCTGATGTTACCATAGAAGCATATCTTGCGAGGTATCCTGTCTTAACCTTAGGTTCTCTTGGCTGCCATTTTGCTTTTCTTGCTGCCAGTTCTTCATCCGATACATCCAGCTCCAATTTCAGTTCCGGAATATTGATCTTGATAATATCTCCCTCTTCTACCAGTGCGATCGGTCCGCCAACTGCTGCCTCCGGTGATACGTGTCCGATAGAAGCACCTCTGGATGCTCCACTGAATCTTCCATCTGTGATAAGAGCTACTGTAGATCCAAGTCCGTATCCTGCAATCGCAGATGTAGGATTGAGCATCTCTCTCATTCCAGGGCCGCCTTTTGGTCCCTCGTAACGGATTACAATAACGTCTCCAGGATTGATCTTTCCTGTCTTGATTGCTTCTGTCGCTTCTTCATCACTTTCGAAGATTCTTGCCGGTCCTTCATGTACAAGCATCTCATCACATACTGCAGAACGTTTTACAACACTTCCGTCCGGTGCAAGATTTCCTTTCAATACAGCAAGTCCGCCTGTCTGAGTATATGGGTTGTCGATTGGACGGATAACTTCCGGATTCTTATTCTCACATCCGGCAATATTCTCTCCTACTGTCTTTCCTGTTACAGTCATGCAGTCTGTGTGAAGAAGTCCCTTCTTATTCAGCTCATTCATAACTGCATAAACTCCGCCTGCTTCGTTCAGATCTTCAATATAAGTATGACCTGCCGGTGCAAGATGACAAAGGTTTGGAGTCTTCTCGCTGATCGCATTTGCAAAATCAATCTCGAAATCCATACCAATCTCATGTGCGATTGCCGGAAGGTGAAGCATGCTGTTTGTAGAGCATCCAAGTGCCATATCAACTGTAAGTGCATTGAGGATTGCATCTTCTGTCATAATATCTCTCGGGCGGATATTCTTTCTTACAAGCTCCATCACCTGCATACCTGCATGCTTTGCAAGCTGGATTCTTGCAGAATAAACAGCTGGGATTGTTCCATTTCCTTTCAGCCCCATACCAAGAGCCTCTGTCAGACAGTTCATACTGTTTGCCGTATACATACCGGAACAGGATCCGCAAGTCGGACATGCTTTATTCTCAAATTCGCAAATGTCTTCGTCATTCATCTTTCCGGCTGCATAAGAACCTACTGCTTCAAACATACTGGAAAGACTTGTTTTACTTCCCTTTACATGTCCTGCAAGCATCGGTCCGCCGCTTACAAATACTGTCGGTACATTCACACGGGCAGCTGCCATCAGAAGTCCCGGTACATTCTTGTCACAGTTTGGAATCATTACAAGTCCGTCAAACTGATGTGCCATAGCAAGAGCTTCTGTAGAATCTGCAATCAGATCTCTTGTTACGAGAGAATATTTCATACCGATATGTCCCATAGCAATACCATCACAGACAGCAATTGCAGGAACCATGATTGGTGTTCCTCCGGCCATTGCCACGCCAAGTTTAACTGCTTCTGTGATCTTATCCAGATTCATGTGCCCCGGTACAATCTCATTATAAGAACTTACAACACCGATCAGTGGACGATCTAATTCCTCTTCTGTAAGTCCCAGTGCATTAAACAGAGAACGATGTGGTGCTTGCTGAATTCCTTTTTTTAACTGTATCACTTCTCATTTTAAAATCCTCTCTTTCTGTAACAACTGCTAATTACTTAATATATCCGCAGATCTTATCTCCCATCTGGGCTGTTCCGATCTGTTCTTTTCCTTCAGACATAATGTCGATTGTACGGTATCCGTCTTTTAATACTGCTGCAACAGCATTTTCAATCGCATCTGCCTCTTTATCAAGATCAAATGAAAATCTCAGCATCATTGCTGCTGAAAGAATTGTTGCGATCGGGTTTGCGATTCCCTTTCCGGCGATATCCGGTGCTGAACCGCCACTTGGTTCATACAGACCGAATTTTGTATCGTTCAGACTTGCACTTGCAAGCATTCCGATAGAACCTGTCACCATACTTGCTTCATCGGATAAAATATCTCCAAACATGTTCTCTGTCAGGACAACGTCAAACTGTGCCGGATCCTTCACAAGCTGCATTGCACAGTTGTCAACAAGCATATGTTCTAATGTAACTTCCGGATAGTCCTTCGCTACTTCCTCAACAACTTTTCTCCAAAGTCTGGAAGAGTCAAGTACATTCGCTTTGTCAACACTTGTGACCTTCTTGTTTCTCTTCATTGCAATATCAAAGCCACGTTTTGCAATTCTGCGGATTTCATTTTCATTATAAGTAAGTTCGTCTTTTGCGGTAAGGACACCATCAATCTCTTCTGTGCTTCGTTTTCCGAAATAAAGACCACCTGTCAATTCACGCATGATCATTAGATCAAATCCTCTGTCCGCGATCTCTTTCTTCAATGGACACGCACCTTTCAGTTCATCGTAGAGAACTGCCGGCCTTAAGTTTGCAAAAAGATTAAGTCCCTTTCTAAGCTGTAACAGACCCGCTTCCGGACGTTTTGATGGTTCGAGCTGATACCATGGAGAAGTCTTCGCATCACCACCAATGGAACCCATAAGAACTGCATCACTGTCCTTTGCCAGCTGAAGAGTCTCTTCTGTAAGCGGCACCCCGTTCACATCAATTGATGCTCCTCCCATCAGAAGCTGCGTGTAGGAAATAGAATGACCATAAACTTTCGCTGTCTGATCCAGCACCTTCATTGCCTCATCTACGATCTCAGGACCGATTCCATCTCCTTTGATTACTCCAATTTTCATTTCCATATCTAACTCATCCTTCCAAAATGTAAAAATCATTTTTTTTATCATACCGCAATTTTTTCGCTGTTTCAAGTATTTCGAGTGAAAAAATAGAGGGCGCTCTGTATTTTTATCAAAAATTGTACTTTTTCAGGCACATTCTGTCTAAACCTATGAGAAACACGCTCTGCGAGTTTCTCAAGTTATCGCGGCAGTCGCCAAGGTCTCGTGCAAGCACGGACTTTGGCTCGTTGCTCGCGTAAAATAAAAGACCAGAAAGAGTCACACTCCTTCCGGTCTCATTTTTCCTCTTATTCAGCACCTGGCTTCTCAATCTGAGCGATCGCAGCCTTCTGCATAGGAATACGGCAATTCTTATTATTACCGAACTCAACAATCACGTCATCATCAGTAATATCGATGATAACACCATAAAATCCACTTGTAGTAAGCGCTGTATCTCCAATCTCCATATCAGCGAGCATTGCCTGGATTCTCTTCTGCTCCTTTTTCTGAGGACGCATCAGAAGAAACCACATACCACCGAGGATAACAGCATAAACAACAATAATACCTACTGTTCCCATTGAAATTTCCTCCTGACTATTTCTTAAACCTATCTGTCCAGTACTTTTTAAAGTACTAATAGACAATAAATCTACTATACACAAAAATCAGCTTCTAATTCAAGTGTTTTTCTAATATTCCATGTATATTTAAGTTTATTTTATACATTTTCTATAAAGTTAAATCAGAAACACTATTTCTGTTCCATGCCTTCCAATTTTCTCTTCTTGTATGCCTGGAATTCCCCTGCATCAATCGCATCACGGATTTCTTCCATCATTGTATTATAGAAATACAGATTATGAAGTACACACAGACGCATTCCGAGCATCTCTTTTGCTTTCAAAAGATGTCTGATGTACGCTCTGCTGTAGCTTCTACATGCCGGACAGTTACATCCTTCCTCGATCGGACGGTCATCCAGTTCATACTTGGCATTAAACAGATTCATCTTTCCATGATTTGTATATACATGCCCATGACGTCCGTTTCTTGACGGATATACACAGTCAAAGAAATCCACTCCTCGATCTACTGCCTCCAGAATATTAGCCGGTGTACCAACACCCATCAGATAAGTCGGCTTGTTTTCCGGAAGATGCGGAACCACTGCATCAAGAATACGGTACATCTCTTCGTGACTCTCTCCTACTGCAAGTCCACCTACTGCATAACCATCCAGATTCAGTTCTGCGATCTGCTGTGCATGTGCAATTCGGATATCCTCATAAATTCCACCCTGATTAATTCCAAACAGCATCTGATGTGGATTGATCGTATCCGGCAGAGAATTCAGTCTTGCCATCTCATCCTTACAGCGCTTCAGCCAGCGCGTCGTACGCTCTACAGAATTCGTCATATACTTTCTGTCTGCCACACTGGACGGGCACTCATCAAATGCCATCGCAATCGTGGATGCAAGATTAGACTGAATCTGCATGCTCTGTTCCGGTCCCATAAATATCTTATGACCATCAATATGTGAATTAAAATGAACTCCTTCTTCCTTGATCTTTCTCAACTTTGCAAGGGAAAATACCTGAAATCCGCCGGAATCTGTCAGAATCGGTTTATCCCAGTTCATAAATTTATGAAGTCCTCCGAGTTTCTTCACAACTTCATCTCCCGGACGAACATGAAGATGATATGTATTAGACAACTCCACCTGCGTCTTAATCCCTCTCAGATCATCTGTAGATACTGCTCCTTTGATTGCTGCTACTGTTCCAACATTCATAAAAACCGGAGTTTCAATTACTCCGTGAACTGTTGTAAAGCGTCCTCTTTTCGCACGCCCGTCCTTCTTTAAAAGTTCATACATAAGCTTTTTTCCTCTCTTTTCTTTTTGGTTTTCAGACTATCAAAGCCTGCCAATAGTTATGGCAGGCTATATTTATCTTTGCATTTCCTTTAATTATGTATTATAACAGGTGTTCCCGTACTAAGCATTCCGTAAAGACTTGCCGCCTGGTCTAATGGCATATTGATACATCCATGAGAACCATTCGTCTGATAACGGCTTCCTCCAAAGCTTGGATTCCATGTCGCATCGTGGAATCCGATTCCTGTCCAGGTCACACGCATCCAGTAATCTACATCTGTACGATAACTTGGCTGTCCTGTAGAAGGATTAATTTCTCCGACCAGTGTCTTATCCCTCTTCATCTCAAGGATCGAATAAACTCCTGTCGGTGTCTCTCGCTCCGGTGTAGGAAGTCCTGTAACAACGTCTGTCTCTAATTGTACAGCTCCGTTAACCACATACCACATGTGCTGAGCCGGGATATCTACTTCCAGATAAGTCGTTCCCCAATCCTGCGCGTCATGTGTAGCTGCCGTCTGTGCATAAGCAGGTTCTTTCTCGACAACCTCACCTTTCTTAATGCTGTCAACAAGCGCAGTCAGTTCTGCTGCCTCGTCAACTGACCAGCCGTAAGTACCTCCTGAGACATCTACGGTTTTTCCTCCCGGAGTTGTAATACTTCTTGTCGTTCCAACCGTATCATAAGTCTTTCCGAATTCACGAAGCCACTCTTTCACCTTTGACTCATCAAGCGTTGCATTCATATCCTCATCATATGTTACCCAGCCTGAGATCAGATCCTTGTTCACAACCACATCCTGGTTTGTCATCTTATAAGTGATGCTGGCTTTCAGATAATTGTTCATCGCATCACAGGCTTTCTGAACTTCCGGAGACTCTGAAGTGTACTTCGGCATAGCATAGCACTTCTCATCCATCATATTTAATTCACTCTTGAAGTTTGTGATCGCATCCTTCACTTTTGCCTTAAATGTATCCACATCTACTTTCGTACCATAAACTTCAGGTTCAACAACAAAACTGTTCCCATCATACTTTGGATAAGCAGACTGTGGATCTGTCTGCTCCTGATTCAGAGCCTGTACGGATTCAATCTTTGACTCCAATGCCGCTTCATCATATCCTACCTCGATTGTGACTTCAGCTGAACTTTTTGAGAAAAACGCCTGTGGCCACAAAAATGCATTCTGTTTCTTCAGTGCATCCTCTATATCTGAATTTTCCTTATATACAAGTGAAATATCCGATCCTTCAATTGCATCTGTCATATTATTCTGTTCTACAATCGTCAGTTTATAATCTGCCACCTGATTTTTCAATATAATTCTCTACCGCCGCCGCATTCTTACCGGAAAAGTTCTTTCCGTTAATCTGCGTATTAATATAGAAATGACTCATAAAAAACGACTGATATTGCAAGATAAACAATAACAAGACCAGCAATAATACCACCGATAATCATCCAGATCTTCTTGTCAATTGTCTTCTGCTTTTTCTTTCTTCTTACTTTGCGTCTTCTAACTACTTTCTTTTCAGACATTCTAATTCTCACCCTCGTCTTTTGGATTAATACTTCATTTTTGATTCAGACTTCATTATATTACGCGTTTTTTCCAAAATGTACACCCCAAACTTTCATGAAATACACACAAATTAAACTGATGTTAAATTGTTAATTCGAACGAAATCTTTTAGAAATACTTTTGTAATTTATTTTTGAAATTCTGTTGAATTCTACAACATTTTAACTTGCGTACACCTCTTTCTTCCTATATAATTGCACTGTACCCTCAGTTATGAAACACAACAATATGTTTCGTATCTGGGGGTATGATACGGAAAAGAATGATATATGATATACAAAAGAGCAGTTTTATACGCACATTTTTTGTATACCTTATTGATACAAACGAAAGGAGTTTTAGATATATTATGAGCGGTTCAACATTTGGCACTTTATTTCGAGTCACTACCTGGGGCGAGTCCCACGGTCCCGGAGTTGGTGTAGTTATAGATGGATGCCCTGCCGGCATCCCTTTATCTGAACAGGATATTCAACAATTTTTAGATCGCCGCAAACCGGGACAGAGTAAATATACAACGAAGCGGAATGAATCTGACTCTGTCGAGATTCTGTCCGGAGTCTTTGAAGGAACTACAACCGGAACTCCTATTTCTCTTCTCGTGCGGAATCAGGATCAGCGTTCCAGAGATTATGGGAATATTGCGACATCTTATCGTCCGGGACACGCAGATTACTGCTTTGATCAGAAATATGGTTTCCGTGATTACCGTGGCGGTGGACGTTCTTCCGGCCGTGAGACGATCGGCCGTGTTGCTGCCGGTGCAATTGCTTCAAAATTACTTGGCGAATTAGGGATTGTGCTGACAACTTATGCAAAATCCATCGGTCCTGTCACTGTAGATGAAGCTGATTATGATTTTACTGAGATTACAAATAACAGTTTTTATCTGCCGAATAAAGATGCTGCCAAAAAGGCTGCTGAATATGTTTCTACTCTTATGGAGCAGATGGATTCCTGCGGCGGTCTGATTGAATGCCGTGTTGACCATCTTCCAGCCGGTCTCGGTGAACCGGTCTTCGATAAACTGGACGCTTTACTTGCACAGGCAATCATGTCTATCGGAGCCGTAAAAGGTGTCGAAATCGGCGATGGCTTTCAAAGTGCCTCTTCTACCGGAAGCACAAACAATGATCCTTTCTGCATGCAACAAGGACAGGTTATGAAAACTTCGAATCATTCCGGCGGAACTTTGGGTGGCATGAGTGATGGTTCTCAATTAATCTTAAGAGCTGCGATCAAGCCAACACCTTCGATCTCTCAGATGCAGCACACTGTAACTAATTCAGGCGAAGAAATCGAACTGTCTATTCACGGACGTCATGATCCAATCATCGTACCGCGCGCAGTTGTTGTTGTAGAAGCAATGACCGCACTCACTCTCGCTGATCTGCTCTTGCGTAATGCAGTCAGCCAGATGAATCAGATAAAACAATTATATACGGAGGATAAAAATGTCTAATAAACTGATCGATATCATAGATATTACCAAATCCTATGACGAAAATGTAATTCTGGATAAATTAAATCTTTATATCCGTGAAAACGAATTTCTCACACTCCTTGGTCCTAGTGGATGTGGAAAAACAACACTATTACGTATTCTCGGTGGATTTGAGACACCGGACTCCGGTAATATTATTTTTGATGGAAAAAACTATCAACAGTCTTCCGCCAAACCGTCGTCAGCTGAATACCGTATTCCAGAAATATGCCCTCTTCTCTCATATGTCCATTGCAGAAAATATTGCTTTTGGATTGAGGATCAAAGGTAAATCTAAAGGCTATATCCGCGATAAAATTCATTATGCCTTAAAACTTGTCAATCTGGAAGGATACGGGGATCGTTCTCCTGACTCCTTAAGTGGTGGTCAACAGCAGCGAATTGCAATCGCACGTGCGATTGTAAATGAACCAAAGGTTCTTCTTCTTGATGAACCACTTGGTGCATTGGATTTAAAACTTCGCCAGGATATGCAATATGAACTGATCCGATTAAAAAATGAACTTGGAATTACATTTGTCTATGTAACGCACGATCAGGAAGAAGCTCTTACAATGTCTGATACGATTGTCGTTATGAATCAGGGATATATCCAGCAGATCGGCACCCCGGAAGATATTTATAACGAACCGCAAAATGCATTCGTAGCTGATTTTATCGGAGACAGTAATATTATTGCTGCAACCATGCTCGAAGACAAAGTTGTCCGTATGCTCGGTGCTGTCTGGAAATGTGTAGACGTAGGATTTGGTCATAACCGTCCGGTCGATGCTGTAATTCGTCCGGAAGATATTGATCTTGTCAAGCCTGGAGAAGGTGTTATTGACGGAATTGTAACAAACTTGATCTTTAAGGGCGTTCACTACGAGATGGAAGTTCTTGCCAACAACTATGAACTTCTCGTACATAGCACAGATATGTTCCCTGTAGGAACTGAAGTCGGAATCAAAGTGGATCCTTTTGACATCCAGATTATGTAAAAAAACCAGAATCTGAAGATGAGGAGGCACCTGCTGTTGAAGAATAGAAAATTATTTGCCGGGCCTTATCTTTTCTGGTCTGTGTCATTTATTATTATCCCACTGCTCATGATCTTTTATTATGGTCTGACAGATAAAGAAGGGACTTTTACCTGGTCTAACATTGCAATGATGGCTTCGCCTGAGAATCTGAAAGCACTCGGACTTGCACTGCTGCTTTCCCTGGTCAGCACACTGATCTGCCTGGTTCTTGCATATCCTCTTGCAATGATTTTATCTGAAAAAAACATGAACCAGACAAGTCTTATCGTACTGATTTTTTATTCTTCCTATGTGGATGAATTTTCTTCTGCGTACACTCGCCTGGCAGACATTGCTTGAAAAAAATTGGTGTGATCAACAGCATCCTTGCATTCTTCCATCTGCCACAGCAGTCTATCATCAATACACCGGGGGCTATTGTATTAGGTATGGTATATAACTTCCTGCCTTTTATGGTGCTTCCTATTTATAATGTATTGGCAAAGATTGATAAAGATGTCATTTACGCAGCAAGAGATCTTGGAGCCAATGAATTTCAGACATTTACACAGATCATCCTTCCTTTGAGCATTCCTGGAATTATCAGTGGTATCACCATGGTCTTCGTACCTGCGCTGACGACCTTTGTTATTTCCGACCTTCTCGGTGGAAGCAAGATTCTTCTGATTGGAAACGTGATCGAGCAGGAATTCAAACAGGGAAGCAACTGGCATACCGGTTCCGGTTTATCCCTGGTGCTGATGATCTTCATCATCGCAAGTATGGCTGTGATTGCCAAATATGATAAAAACGGGGAGGGGACAGCATTTTAATGAAAACTATAGCTAAAAAAGATCTATCTGGCACTGATCTGCATTATTCTGTATGCACCGATCGTGACTTTGATGGTCCTCTCCTTAACATACTAAACACGTTCCAAATGGGGCGGATTCACCGGCAAAATGGTATGTGTCTCTTTTCCAAAACAAAGAGATTATGAATGCATTGTACACAACACTGATCATTGCATTGCTCTCTGCACTGATTGCAACATTGATCGGTACTTGTGCCGCACTTGGCATGCAGGCAATGAATTCAAGAATGCGTACCCTTTTTATGGGAATTACAAACATCCCTATGCTGAATGCCGATATCGTAACAGGAGTATCCCTGATGCTTCTCTTCATTGCATTCCGCTTCACACTTGGATTCAAAACAATCCTTTTGGCACATATTACATTCAACATACCTTATGTCATCTTAAGTGTAATGCCAAAATTAAAACAGACGAACCGTAGAACTTATGAAGCTGCACTGGACCTTGGAGCTTCTCCGGCCTATGCATTCTTCAAAGTAGTACTTCCAGATATTATGCCTGGAATTTTCTCCGGTTTCCTGCTTTCCTTTACAATGTCTCTGGATGACTTTGTGATCACGCATTTCACAAAAGGTCCTGGTATTGATACACTCTCAACCAAGATTTACAGTGAAGTCCGTAAAGGAATCAAGCCTGAAATGTATGCACTTTCAACCATTATGTTTGTTACAGTGCTGTTACTTTTGATTCTGATCAATATGTCACCTGTCGAAAAGAAAAAAGCAGTAAAAGTAAAGCATTTTGGAAAAGCACAAAAATTCGGAAGATTTTTCTTCCAGCGTCTGGTACCTGTTGCTATGGCTGTGCTTATTATCATCGGTGGTTTTATTTACGGAAAGAACGATGTTATCTCCTCACAAGGCCAGGTAATTGTTTATAACTGGGGTGATTATATTGACCCTGATGTTATTGATATGTTTGAAGAAGAAACTGGTATTGATGTAGTATATGAAGAATTTGAGACAAACGAGATCATGTATCCAAAAATTCAGTCGGGAGCGATTGCATACGATGTTGTATGTCCATCTGATTATATGATTCAGAGAATGATTGAGAATAATCTTTTGGAAGAGATTAATTATGACAACATCCCAAACTTGAAATATATCGATCAGAAATATATGGATCTTGCCAAAGGATTTGATCCTGATAATAAATATTCTGTACCTTATCTTTGGGGAACTGTCGGAATCCTTTATAACAAGAAAATGGTAGATGAACCAATTGACAGCTGGGGTGTTCTGTGGGATGAAAAATATAAAGATAGCATCCTTATGCAGGACAGTGTAAGAGATGCCTTTGGTGTCGCTTTAAAATACCTGGGCTATTCATTAAATTCAACAGACTTAGATGAACTTCAGGCTGCCAAAAATCTGCTGATTGAACAGAAACCTCTTGTGCAGGCATATGTTATCGACCAGGTACGTGATAAAATGATTGGAAATGAAGCAGCTCTCGGAGTAATTTATTCCGGCGAAGCACTCTACTGCCAGCAGGAGAATCCAAATCTCGATTACGTGATTCCTAAGGAAGGTTCTAATCTTTGGATTGATTCCTGGGTTATTCCAAAAAATGCAGAGAATAAGGAACATGCAGAAGAATTCATCAACTTCCTCTGTAGACCGGATATTGCAAAAATGAATTTTGAATACATCACTTACTCCATCCCTAACTCTGCCGGGCAGGCATTGATCGAGGATGACTACATGAGAAACAGCACGATTGCATTCCCTGATATTGATCAGTTGAAAAACTGTGAGATATTTAATTTCCTCGGAGATGAAAATGAGGCGCTGTATAACGAATTGTGGAGAGAAGTGAAGTCAAAATAAATTTGTATTTGTCTGTCTGATTCTCCATATTGAAGCAAAGGATGTGGTGTTGAATAAGGCCGCAAGGATGATGCTATATTGCATCGGACACCGGCCCGCTCTACCTCATCCCCTTGAAAGTATGTAACGTAAGAGCCAGAACAGTTACCGTGAGTGGTGCCTGTCTGGCTCTTACTAACATACTGAACAAGGTGTATTCGGAACGCTCCTGCCTTACATGTGTCCTCAACAATATAGCACCATCCTCGCTTCTTTATTCCAAACAGAAGTGTTTGCTTAATGGGACGAATCTGAAAGACTTCATACAAGTTTTGATTTGTTGCACGTAAACGAGAAGATAGACTCAGGTTCAGTCGATAGCGTTCCTTTTTTCACTTCCGTCCGGAATTCTGTATTTAAGTGTTGAATTCGTTCCACGGCAATCCCTTCTGTCCTGGATAATGTAAGTGATGTGGATACTTTATTGTTGAGGACACATTTTAAGGCAGGAGCGGTTCTGAATACACTTTGTTCTGAATGTTA
>ENA-OQES01000233-OQES01000233.1-human-gut-metagenome-genome-assembly--contig:-NODE-233-length-24547-cov-4.336527_pt1 | contig 24547 bp, 30 predicted proteins | sample MGYA00242798_ERZ504641 | MGnify/ENA primary metagenome ERZ504641 (study PRJEB26092, sample SAMD00036327) | human gut metagenome | host: Homo sapiens | study: EMG produced TPA metagenomics assembly of...
AAAGAGAAGAACTGCGCACCGCTCTGGAAACGGCTCTGGCCGATAAAGAAATCGGGATTCTTCTGCTGACAGAAAAGTTCGGCAGGGAATTCCCGGAAATTGTGGATGAGGTGAAGCTCCATCACAAGGTACCTCTGATCGTGGAGATCCCTGACCGTCACGGTACCGGCCGGAAACCGGATTTTATCACCTCTTATGTCAACGAAGCCATTGGACTAAAACTGTAACTATAAATCAAAGAGGGTGAATACATTGACTATCGAAGAAAAATTTACAGCATTTTTCATACAGCCTCCATCGACAGTGCCATGCTGGAGGCACAGCAGATGCAGACACAGCATCAGGAAGCCCTGGATAAGATTTTTCCAGGAACATAAAGAGACCAAAGAACGGCAGATTCAGTCTCATATTCAAGCGGAAACCGACAATCTCAAACGCGAGATCAACAAAACCGTCTCTGCCAGACAGCTGGAATACCGCCGTCTTCTTTCCGATAAGACCGAAGAGATCAAGCAGCAGCTGTTTCACGATGTGGCGGAGCGTCTTGCACAGTTTCGCTCCACACCGGAATATCTGGAATATCTCTCCCAGCGGATCCAGGAAGCCCGCGACTTTGCCGGAGAAGATGCCCTTGTGGTTTATCTTGATCCCGCAGACCAGAACCGGATCCCGGAACTTGCCGCACGCTTCGGCTTTGCCCCGGTAGTATCCAGAGAAGCTTTCATGGGCGGTATGCGCGCCGTGATCCGCTCCAAAAATATATTGATAGACAACTCATTTGCTACTTTACTCAGGGAAGCAAAAGAAGAATTTGTCTTTGCCGGAGGTATGACAGATGAATAAAAAAGGAATCATTTATGGAATCAACGGACCAGTTATTTACCTGAAGGGAAATACTGGTCTTCGTATGTCTGAGATGGTACATGTGGGTGAGGAGCATCTGGTAGGGGAAGTCATCTCCCTGTCAAAGAAAGCCACCACTGTACAGGTCTTCGAGGAGACCACCGGTCTGAAACCCGGCGCGGAAGTTGTGGGAACCGGTGATGCCATCTCCGTAACACTGGGACCTGGAATCCTGAACAATATTTTCGACGGTATCGAGCGTCCGCTAAGTGAGATTGCTGCCCGCTCCGGCAAATATATCACCCGTGGTGTCAGCGTCGATTCTCTGGATACCTCCAAAAAATGGAATGTTCATGTGACCGTATCCGAGGGCGATCATGTAACCGGAGGAACCGTCATCGCGGAAACCCAGGAAACCGCAAGTATCCTTCACAAATCCATGGTTCCTCCGGATGTGGAGGGAACCGTTATCAAAGCAGCCCCTGATGGTGCTTACACAATCGTGGATCCGATCGTCACACTGGAACTTGATGACGGAACCACAAAGGAACTCTCCCTGTGCCAGAAATGGCCGATCCGTGTTCCCCGTCCGACCAAAAGACGTTTCCCGGCATCCAGGCCGCTGATCACCGGTCAGCGTATCCTGGATACCATGTTCCCGATCGCAAAAGGCGGCACCGCCGCTGTTCCCGGTGGTTTCGGTACCGGAAAAACCATGACCCAGCACCAGATCGCCAAGTGGTCCGATGCAGATATTATCATCTATATCGGCTGCGGTGAACGCGGAAACGAGATGACTCAGGTACTGGAGGAATTCGGAGAACTGGTGGATCCGAAGACCGGTCATCCCCTGATGAATCGTACGGCCCTGATCGCGAATACCTCCAACATGCCGGTGGCTGCCCGTGAGGCTTCCATCTACACCGGTCTGACGCTGGCGGAATATTACCGTGATATGGGTTACGATGTGGCTATTATGGCAGACTCTACCTCCCGTTGGGCAGAAGCCCTCCGTGAACTCTCCGGCCGTCTGGAAGAGATGCCGGCAGAGGAAGGTTTCCCGGCTTATCTGGCTTCCCGTCTGTCTGCTTTCTATGAAAGAGCAGGCATGATGGAAAATCTTAACGGAACCGAAGGAAGCGTATCGATCATCGGAGCTGTATCCCCGCAGGGCGGTGATTTCTCCGAACCGGTCACGATGAATACCAAACGTTTTGTCCGCTGCTTCTGGGGACTGGACAAGTCGCTGGCTTATGCACGACATTTCCCGGCGATCCACTGGCTGACCAGTTACAGCGAATATCTGAACGATCTGGCACCATGGTACCAGACCCATGTAAATAAAAACTTTATCGATCTCAGAAACCAGATCATGGCTCTTCTTAATACGGAAAGCAGCCTGATGGAAATCGTAAAACTGATCGGCAGCGATGTTCTTCCGGATGACCAGAAACTGATCCTCGAGATCGCCCGTGTGATCCGTCTGGGATTCTTACAGCAGAACGCATTCCACGCAGATGACACCTGTGTCCCGCTGGAAAAAACAGTATAAGATGATGGAAATCATTTTATATCTGTATTAAAAAAGCAAAAGCCCTGGTAACCATGGGTATGCCTATGTCTGTCCTGAAAGAGGACAATATTTTCGAAAAGATCATCGCCATCAAATACGATGTGCCAAACGACAAACTGGAAATGTTTGACGATTATAAAAAAGCAGTAGATACCTTCTACGATAAAGTACTGGAAAAGAACGGATAAGGAGGATGGAATTATGGCAATTGAATATCTTGGCTTAAGTGAAATCAATGGTCCTCTGGTAGTTCTGGAGGGTGTCAAAAATGCAGCATATGAAGAGATTGTAGAATTTACCATCGACGGAAAAGAAAAGAAACTGGGACGAATCGTGGAGGTCTATGAGGACAAAGCTGTGATCCAGGTTTTTGAGGGATCCGACAATATGTCTCTCGACAACACCCACACCCGTCTGACCGGGCATCCCATGGAGATCGGTCTTTCCGAGAAGATCCTGGGACGTACCTTCGACGGTATCGGCAACCCGATCGACGGTCTGGGACCGATCGTGGCAGACACCAAAGCAAATATCAACGGTCTGCCATTAAATCCTGTCACCCGTGAATATCCGCGTAACTATATCCGCACCGGCATCTCCGCCATCGACGGTCTGACAACCCTGATCCGCGGACAGAAGCTTCCGATTTTCTCCGGAAACGGTCTTCCCCATGACCAGCTTGCCGCACAGATCGTACAGCAGGCTTCCCTTGGTGACAATACCGATGAAAAATTCGCCATCGTTTTTGCGGCGATGGGTGTCAAATATGACGTGGCTGAGTTCTTCCGCCGTACCTTCGAGGAAAGCGGTGTTTCTGACCACGTAGTCATGTATCTGAACCTGGCAAATGATCCGGTCGTTGAGCGACTGATCACTCCGAAAGTGGCACTGACCGCCGCCGAATATCTGGCTTTTGAAAAGGTATGCATATTCTGGTCATCCTCACCGATATCACTTCTTTCTGTGAGGCGATGCGAGAGGTATCTTCCTCCAAGGGTGAGATTCCTTCCCGTAAAGGTTATCCGGGTTACCTCTACAGTGAACTGGCCACCCTTTATGAGCGTGCCGGTATCGTACAGGGCGGCACCGGATCGGTTACGCAGATTCCGATCCTGACCATGCCAAACGACGATATCACCCACCCGATTCCTGACCTGACCGGGTATATCACCGAAGGTCAGATCGTTCTGGACCGACAGCTTCACGGACAGGCGATCTATCCACCGATCAACGTACTGCCGTCTCTGTCCCGTCTGATGAAGGATGGTATCGGTAAGGGATATACCAGAGAAGACCATCAGGATGTGGCAAACCAGCTGTTTTCCTGCTACGCAAAAGTAGGAGATGCCAGAGCACTGGCTTCCGTTATCGGTGAAGATGAGCTTTCTCCGCTGGATAAAAAGTATCTGATCTTCGGTAATGCCTTTGAGCGTGAGTTTGTCGGCCAGGGTCCGATGGAAAACCGTACGATCACCGAAACACTGGATATCGGCTGGAAGCTGCTTGGCCTGCTTCCAAAAGAGGAGCTTGACCGTATCGATACCAAAGTTCTGAATCAGTACTATCAGCCAACCGATATTGACCTTGTGGAACAGGCTGTCTCTGACGCACAGTCTATGATGGAATAAAAGGGGGGATTTTATGGATCCAAATACCTTCCCTACCAAGGGAAATCTGATCCTTGCCAAGAATTCTCTGGCTCTTTCTCTCCAGGGATTTGACCTGATGGATAAGAAGCGAAATATTCTGATCCGTGAAATGATGAACCTGATCGATGAGGCGAAGGGTATCCAGTCGCAGATCGATGTGACCTTCCGTGAGGCGTATGGAGCGTTGCAGCGGGCAAATATGGAAATCGGTATTAATACCGTACAGACGATTTCTTATACAGTTCCCATTGAGGATTCGATCCGTATCAAGACCAGAAGTATCATGGGTACGGAGATTCCGTTGGTGGAATCGGAATCTTCCGGGGATGCCCCGACGTATGCGTTTTACAGTACGAAGGAGTCTCTGGATGCGGCAAAGCAGGCGTTTGAAAAGGTGAAGGAACTGACGATCCGACTTTCCATGGTGGAAAATGCAGCGTACCGGCTGGCAGCGAATATCAAGAAAACGCAGAAGCGGGCAAACGCGCTGAAGAATATCACGATTCCTCATTACGAGCAGCTGACAAAGGATATCAGTAATGCGTTAGAGGAGAAGGAGAGAGAGGAATTTACGAGACTGAAAGTGATCAAGAGAATGAAAGGAGCCGGGGGCTGAACCCTGGCTCTTTTTTTAAATTCCCGCAAATTGTTTTGAAAATTCACTGCACTTTTTTTTTACTATTTTGACTATAAAAAAAGTCAATAGTATTTTTCCACACTTCATTTTTGTCGAAACATCGATTTATCACTTATTCACAAAACATTTGTTTCCTTTTTCGTTATGTAAATCACGGTTGTCCACACGAAAAAATGTGGATAAAGTGGATAACTTTGTGTATAACTTGATTTTACGGCATTTCCAGTATTTTCCTATGTGGATAACCGGAGTATAACTTTTTCACTATCCACCTTAATTGTGTGAATTTCAGACACAACTTAGTACTTTTTAACAAAAGCCCCTTTTTATCGCTGTTTTCACAGGTTTCTCAGCAGTATTTTCACATAAGACATACTCATGGTGATTTCCATATTCATTTCCGCTTCTGTTATCTTTTATACAGATCCTGCTGCGCAGAATTCACACAGTTTGCCCCGTCTGCAGCTGCTGTAATAATCTGGCGCAGTTCCTTGGTTCTGATATCTCCCGCTGCGTAGATACCCGACACATCGGTTCTTCCATCCTCTCCGGCTTTGATATATCCATGCTCATCCAAATCTACCAGTTCTTTTACAAACCCGGTATCCGGTACGGTTCCCACTGCAATAAAGGACACCATCCACATCCAGCTGATACTCTTCTGCGGTCTTTGTCTGTTTCAGAGTTATCCACTGCACCTGCTGCTCTCCGCCAATTTTTTTCCACCGTGGTATCCCAGATACAGGTAATATTGTGGAAATCTTTCAACGCATCCTGTAACACCTGTGCCGCCCGCAGCTGATCCCTCCGGTGAATCAGATACACCTGTTTACAGCCTCTCGCCAGGAAAACTGCATCTTCCACAGCCACATCCCCACCGCCGACAACAGCCACTGTCTTATCTTTAAAGAACGCCCCGTCACAGGTTGCACAGTAAGAGACTCCCATCCCTGCCAGTTCTTCCTCACCGGGAACTTCCAGCTTCCGGTGAACTGCACCCGCCGCCAGAATAACCGCCTTACCACGATAATCTGCCTTCTTTGTGTGCACGATCTTCCACTCTCCGTCCAGTGAAATTCCTTTCACCTTCCCTCTCGCAATCTCTACGCCAAGCCCTGTCACATGCTCCTTCAGCTTTTCTGCCAGTTCCAGTCCACTGATCCCCGGCATCCCCGGATAATTATCCACCTCATACGTATTCACGATCTGACCGCCCTGAATAAAACCACTCTCCAGGATAACCACCTTCAACCCGGCACGTTTCCCATAAATCCCCGCCGTCAGCCCCGCCGGTCCGGAACCTACAATAATCATATCATACACATTCTCACACATACACTTCGTCTCCTTTCTGTCTGAAACAACTATAACATATTTTGGCATTGATTCCCATACACTGATAGTAATTCCCGCCCTCATGGAGTCCTATGCATAATCCGAAACTTTCCAAAAAATTCTTCATCCCCCTTCTGTTTCTGATCTGTTTTCTGACCTTTCTTGTGGTGCGCACGCTTACCTACTCCTACTTCATCAATCGCCGCTTCCGCGCCTGTACCAACACCATCTTCACCACCGACATATCCGGCAATCCGCTTAACCTTCACTACACACTTGCCTACCCTGAATCCTCCGGCATCAAAGATTATTCCCTCTCTCTCGGAACCTTCGATCCCACACAGCTCTCCGGTCAGAAGATTCTCCTTGAAAACAGGCGAACCATGATAAATGCCTTTCCCGCCAGAGATCTCAGTCCCGATAACAGGCTGACTCAGCAGATTCTCTCTCTTTACTACGAAACACAGCTTCTTCCTGCCAGGCAATATCTTCTGGATGAAGCCCTGAGTCCCTCCCTCGGGACCCAGGCTCAACTCCCCATTCTTCTCGCAGAATACACTTTTCGAAAAGAAGACGATGTCCGGAATTACCTGAAGCTTCTTACGTCTGTAGACAGCTATCTCGAAAGCATCCTTTCTTTTGAAAAACTGAAAGCACAAAACGGTACTTTCATGAGTGATGCCACTGCAGACCGCATCATCAGTCAATGCAGCGCATTTATCAAAGACCCGGACGATAATTACCTGGCCTCCGTCTTTTCCGAAAAGATCCAGTCTCTTTCCGGTATCTCTGAGCAAAAAAAATGCCGCCTATCAGAAACTGCACAACCAGATTCTCACCGGTCAGGTACTTCCTGCCTATCAGTCTCTGATCGATGGTCTGTATCTGCTGAAAGGAAGCGGGAAGAATCCCGGAGGACTCTGTCAGTTCGCCGGTGGTAAAGCCTACTATGAATACCTGATCAAAAGCAGCTGCGGTATCTACGACACCGTACCTGAGATCCAGTCCCGCCTGATTCACCAGTTTCAGACCGATCTCTCCCTTGCCACAAAACTTACGGGAAGCAGCACTGCCACACCGACCTTCGCAAAGGATGTATTTCTTCCGATATCCAAAGCGGAAACCGGGACACTCTCCGGGATATTCTCATTTTCTGCCGGGCTGATCGATGCTGCTTCCGGGCTTTCCTTTACTTCTACCCCCTCTGCCGCCGAAACTTCTCCCGAACAGATTCTGGAAGATCTGCAAAAACAGATACAGACCGATTTTCCGGCTGTTCCTTCCACCTCCTACGAAGTCAAATATGTGCATCCGGATCTGGAGGAACATCTGAGTCCGGCATTTTATCTGACACCACCCATAGACACTTTAAGTCCCAATGACATTTACATTAACCGACACGCAAATATGAGTGGTTTGGAACTATATACCACTCTGGCGCACGAAGGATTTCCGGGGCATCTTTATCAGACGATCACATTCGCTTCTTCCGCCCCGGATCCCGTCCGATACCTTCCGGCCATGGGTGGTTACGTGGAAGGATGGGCAACTTATGCAGAATCCTTTGCCTATACTTATTATCAGCCCGATTCCACTGACGGACAGCTTGCCTGGCTTAACCGCTCTCTGAATCTTTGTATGATGTCTCTTCTCGATACCGTAATCCACTATAACGGCTGGAATCAGGAACGCTGCGCCACCTTCCTGTCGCAGCTGGGGATTACAGACAACACCATTCAGAAAGAGATCTACCAGGTGATCGTGGAAGATCCCGCCAATTACCTGAAATATTACCTTGGCTATCTGCAGTTTCTTGATCTGCAACAGGAAGCCCGTGAACTTGCCGGTGACGCCTTTCATCTTCACAGTTTTCATCAAAAGGTACTCTCTGCCGGTCCCTGCCAGTTCCCGATTCTGAAACCAATGGATACTCACTCAATATAAAACCTGATGCATTCTCCCCCAAAAAAGTGCTATACTAAACTAATACATCATATCCTCCCGGAATTTTTCTGTATCTGATTTCTGAAAAAGTGCAGAAAGACTCCGGGAGTACATAACAGAGGAAAGGAGTTTACAGGCGATACAAATGATAACAAAACAGCGTACCTTTTATCTGTTGCTTCTTTTTTTCGCTGACTCTTTTTCCTCTCTCCGGCTGTTCTTCCGGCTCCTCACCCGGAAAACAGACTGCTGATGAAACAAAAAGTGACACAAAGACAACTTCCCGTGAAACTTACACTGATGTCTGTACACCGCAAGCCAGTCAGACTGTTATGTACGGAGACAAAACCACATCTCTGGATGCCTCCCACACTGAAAACGGCTATCTTATGCTTTGTTACAACGGCAAAGTTTCCAAAGTAAAGTTACAGATCACCACTCCGGATGGCACGGTATACACTTACACACTGAACCCGGATTCCTACGGAAGTTATGAGACTTTTCCATTATCCGGAAGCAACGGCACTTATCAGGCAGACCTCTACGAAAATGTCACCGATGATAAATATGCACTGATCTTTTCTCAGAGCCTTAATGTTACCCTGAAAGATGAATTTCAGCCATATCTTTATCCCAACCAGTATGTCTGGTTTACCAAAAACTCCAAAGCAGTCAAAAAGGGGCAGGCACTGTCTGATGACTCTGCAGACGATCTGGACTATGTACAGCAGGTTTACCACTATGTAATAGAAAATATTACTTACGACAAACAGAAGGCAGAAACAGTGGCATCCGGCTATATTCCGGATCCCGATGCCACAATGGAGTCTGGGACAGGTATATGTTTTGACTATGCTTCCCTTATGACAGCACTGCTTCGTTCCCAGCATATCCCCACAAAAACTGGAAGTGGGATATTCGGGAGAAGCCTATCACGCCTGGATCAGTGTATATCTGCACGAGGTCGGCTGGGTGGATAACATCATAGAATTTGACGGAAAGGACTGGTCCCTGATGGATCCCACCCTGGCCGCCAGCAACAGTGCCTCTTCGGTGAAAAAGTACATCGGCGACGGCAGCAACTACACAGTAAAATATTCCTACTGATACAGGGAGGTTTTTATGAATAAAAAACAACAGCCATTTTTCAACCCGGAGCTTTCCGGTTTCTGTTCTCAGATGGCCATGATCCTTCACTCCGGTATCTCACCACTGGAAGGGATCACCATCATGCTGGAAGATTCCACATCCGACCGGGAAAAAGATATTCTTCAGCAAATCCTGGATACCCTGCAGGAAACCGCAGATTTTCTCTTTCCCTGAAAGAAACCAGTTTATTTCCTTCTTATCTCGTCCATATGGTACAAATCGGTGAGGAAACCGGTACACTGGATGAGGTAATGTCCGCATTAAGCGAACACTATGAACGGGAAGACAGTATCGCCAAAAGTATCCGCAACGCTGTGACTTACCCGATGATCATGATCGGTATGATGCTTGTCGTCATTCTTGTACTTCTCGTAAAAGTCATGCCGATCTTTAACCAGGTATTCGTTCAGCTTGGTACCGAAATGACCGGAGTTTCCGGTGCACTGATGCATATCGGTAACGCTATCAGCCGTTATTCTGTCGTTTTAGTAATTCTTCTTGCCGCCATCGCCGCTGCGTTATTCTTCGGAAGCCGCACGGAAACAGGAAAGGCAGCACTTACGAGATTTGCGAAACATTTTCGGTTCTTTTCGTCTATGGCACAGCAACAGGCCGGCTGTCGGTTTGCCGATGTGATGAATCTGGCACTTCGAAGCGGACTGACCCCGGAGCGGGGTCTGGAACTTGCCGCCATGCTGAATCAGGATCCGGATTTTCAGGTAAAACTGGAGGCTTGCCGGAAACAGGTGAATGAGGGTGAAGATCTTTCACATGCTTTGTTTTGCCTCCGGAATCCTCACCGGTACCTACGCCGCCTGGCATCGATCGGGCAAAAAATCAGGTTCTATGGATCAGGTGATGAAGCAGGTGTCTGATATGTATCAGGAAGAAATCGATACCCAGATCAGTAACACACTGGCAATCCTGGAGCCTTCCCTGATCATCGGACTTTCTCTGATCGTCGGTATTATTCTGTTGTCTGTAATGCTTCCTCTGATGGGCATTATGTCCGGTATTTAACAGGAGGAGCTGCTTATGTATCGATTTCAGACCTCACCGCAGAGGATACCCGGAAAAAAGCTGTGGGGTTCTCTGTTGCTTTTTCTTTTTCTGATCCTGCTGTTTACACTTGGAACTTCTTCTCTCTCAGAGAATACGGTCCGCAGGCAAAAGGAAAGCCTGACCCAGGCTTTGAACCGGGATATCACCTACTGTTATGCAACAACCGGCCACTATCCGGAAAGTCTGGAAGACATCAAAAAAGACTACGGGTTGATCTATGACGATTCCCTCTTTTTTGTGGACTACCGGACCCAGGGCTCCAATATTTATCCGGAAGTTATGATCATAGAAAGGGGACGATAAACGATGAAATTATTATCCCAGAAGCGCCATGCCATTGATTTTCTGTTTCCGGTCACGGTATTTTTCGTATTTACCATCTCTGCTCTCACTGTGATCCTGCTGGCGGCGCGGATCTATCAGTCGACGACGGACGATTCTCAGAGAAATTATACCTCCGGCACTGCCCTTTCCTATCTGACAGAAAAGCTGCGACAAAACGACCGGGAAGACGGAATTTTTCTGGACGAGCTTGACGGCACGCAGGCAGTCGTCCTGCGGCAGGAGACGGCTGACGCTTCCTACCTTACTTATCTGTACGCCTGGGACGGACAGCTTCGAGAGCTGTATGTAAAAGAGGGGACAACACTCTCTCCTTCTGCCGGAAAGAGTATCCTTCCTGTAAAAGAATTTTCTGTGGAAGAGACGGAGGATCAGGTGATCACCTTCCGCTGTACCGATACTTCCGGGGAAACTGCAACCGCAGTCTATACCATCCGTTCCGTTTCCCGGTAAATATACTGCATGGCTATTTCATTACCCTCTGTACCATCATCCATCTGTTGATGTCTGATGGTTACGGAATCACAAAGGAGCATCTATGAAACGAAAACCAACTGCCAACCCATCCAGTCTTTTTCTTCTGGAACTGATCTTTGCCATTCTGTTCTTTTCTGTGGCAAGTGCTGTCTGCGTACAGGTTTTTGTAAAATCCCATACGCTCAGCACCCAGGCTCACGATCTGACGCAGGCTTCCCGAAGAGCCGGAGATGTAGCAGAACTGATCACTGCTTCCACTTCACCGGATGATATGAAGAATCTTCTGGAAGATGCTTATAGTGATGCGGTCAATATTGCATCAGAACATTTCACAATCTTCTATGATTCCGATTTTATTCCCTGTTCTCAGGAGACGGCTACCTGGCAGCTATCCGGCACCTGGGATCTGGACGGACAGCTTCTGGATGTGCAGCTGGATGTCTCAAAACTGACATCCGGAGTTGAGGCAGATGTTTTTTATCAGCTGCCTGTCCGACATCATCTGCAAAGGAGGAACGGATCATGAAACAGAAGAAAAAAATATCTTTTTCTTTTATCCATATGGGTGCACCTTCTCTGTTGATGATCTTCCTGGTACTTTGCCTGTTTACCTTTGCACTGCTTTCACTATCCAGCGCGAAAAATAACCGGACACTCAGCCAGCAGTCTGCTGACCGGATTCAGGCATATTATCAGGCATCTTCTCTGGCAGAACAGGCACTCGACCAGATTGATACCATTCTCTCTGATACCTATAAAAACTGTGGCGCAGAATCCGCTGATGCTTCGGTTTATCAGAAAGAACTAACGGAACAACTGAAGAACTGCTCTGTGGACGGAGTTTCTGATCTCACCGTCGATTTTACAAAAAAAGAAGGAACTCTGAGCTTTCAGGTTCCTGTCAATGAGAGCCAGCAGCTTTCGGTGATTCTGACACTGCCGGCACCCTCCGACTGTCAGAATGGGTATTACCATATCACACAGTGGACAACCGAAACTACTGAGAGCTGGGATGGAGACGATAGCTATCAGCTGTTTTCTCCTGTAGATTCCTGATTTTAAACTATATCTAGTACATCGTTTTCGAAATAACTGTATCATTCACTTGTCTACGAATCCGATTGCACAGTTCAAAAAGCCTCAGCGTAGCCCGCTACGCCTACGTTTTTTGGAACTGCACACTCGAATCCGTATCCAGCGTGAATAATACAGTTATTTACGAAACGATGTACTAGCCGCTAACTCCGACTACAGTTCACGAGGGTCAGCTGACCCTCGTGAAAGTCTCCGTAAGCGTCGGATTTCAAAGCTTACCCTAGGCGCCCGCAAAATGCCTCCTGCCCAGGCACAAACTCTCTCGGGCTGACGGTGGAAAAAACTGACCCGGAAAGGGAAGGTGAGTGGAATAGGTGCGATATTTGGGAGATATTTGGGAAATTTGCCCGCAGGGGATATGTGAGTGAGGGATGCGGGGTGAGGATGCACAATTTACTTGTGCATTCTTCGGTAAAGTGTTAGAATATAGCATGGTGTATTAGACTGGAAAGAGGCCAGGGTGGATGCACCGGGAAATTTTATGGAGAGTGAAAATAGTAACAAGAAATGTAACTGTGAAGGTGTTGAACAGTTACCAAAAAATTAAATTGTATTTTATAGGAGTAGATTGATGAAATTATCTGAAAAGATCTTTGGAACGCACAGTTCCAGAGAGTTGAAAAGAATTATGCCATTGGTGGATAAGATTGAGGAGCTGCGGCCGACTATGCAGGCGATGACGGACGAGGAGCTGAAGGATCAGACCAGAAAGTTCAAGGAGAGACTGGCAGAGGGAGAGACGCTGGATGATCTGCTTCCGGAGGCATTCGCTACGGTGCGTGAGGCTTCCAAGCGTGTGCTGAATATGGAGCATTACCGGGTACAGCTGATCGGTGGTATTATTCTGCATCAGGGACGTATTGCGGAGATGAGAACAGGTGAAGGTAAGACTTTGGTTTCTACCTGTCCGGCTTATCTGAACGCGCTGGAAGGTAAAGGCGTGCATATCGTAACCGTCAACGATTACCTGGCCAAACGAGATGCGGAGTGGATGGGTAAAGTCCATGAGTTTCTGGGACTGAAAGTCGGTGTGATCCTGAACTCTATGAAAAATTGACGAGAGACGGGAACAGTATGCATGTGATATTACGTATGTTACCAATAATGAGGATGGTTTTGACTATCTGCGAGACAACATGGTTATTTATAAAGAGCAGCTGGTACAAAGAGAGTTGCATTATGCGATCATCGATGAGGTTGACTCTGTATTGATCGATGAGGCGAGAACTCCTCTGATTATTTCCGGACAGAGCGGAAAGTCCACTAAGCTGTATGAAGTCTGCGATATTCTGGCAAGACAGCTGCAGCGTGGTGAAGCCAGTGGTGAGATGACCAAGATGACAGCTATCATGGGCGAGGAAATTATCGAGACCGGTGATTTTATCGTCAATGAAAAAAGATAAAGTAGTAAACCTGACCGAGGAAGGTGTGAAGAAAGTAGAGAAGTTCTTCCATATTGAAAACCTGGCAGATCCGGAGAATCTGGAGATCCAGCACAATATAATCCTTGCACTGCGTGCCCATAACCTGATGTTCCGTGACCAGGATTATGTCGTAAAGGACGATCAGGTACTGATCGTTGATGAATTTACCGGACGTATCATGCCGGGAAGAAGATATTCCGACGGTCTGCATCAGGCGATTGAGGCGAAAGAGCATGTAAAGGTACGCCGTGAGAGCAAAACACTGGCCACCATTACATTCCAGAACTTCTTTAACAAATATGCGAAAAAAGCAGGTATGACCGGTACGGCTCTGACAGAGGAACAGGAGTTCCGTGAGATCTATGGTATGGACGTTATCGAGATTCCGACAAACCGTCCGGTTCAGCGTGTCGACCTGGATGACGCGGTATATATGACCAAGAAAGAAAAATTCCGTGCGGTCGTGGAAGAGATCCAAAAAAGCACATGCGAAGAATCAGCCGGTACTGGTAGGTACGATCACGATCGAGACCTCCGAACTGCTGAGCAACATGCTTCGGAGAGAGGGAATCGCACATCAGGTACTGAATGCGAAGTTCCATGAGCTGGAAGCTGAGATCGTTGCACAGGCCGGTGTGGCAGGTGCCGTCACCATCGCGACCAATATGGCAGGTCGTGGTACCGATATCAAACTGGACGAGGAAGCGAGAGCAGCCGGTGGTCTGAAGATCATCGGTACGGAGCGTCATGAGTCCCGCCGTATCGATAATCAGTTGCGTGGCCGTTCCGGTCGTCAGGGAGATCCGGGAGAATCCCGCTTCTATATTTCACTGGAAGATGATCTGATGCGTCTGTTCGGTTCTGAAAAACTGATGTCCGTATTCAGCAGTCTCGGTGTTGCGGAAAACGAACAGATCGAGCATAAGATGCTTTCCAGCGCTATTGAGAAAGCACAGAGGAAGATTGAAAGTAATAACTACGGTATCCGTAAAAATCTGCTTGAGTATGACCAGGTAAACAACGAACAGAGAGAGATCATTTATAAAGAGAGACGTCGCGTACTCGACGGAGACAATATGCGTGATGCAATCTGTAAGATGATCACCGATACCGTGGAAAATACGGTAGATATGTGTATCAGTGACGAGGTGGATTCTGATGAATGGGATCTGATCGAACTGAATACGATTCTGCAGCCGATCATTCCGGTGAAGACGATCACCAAAGAGGATGTCAAAGGGATCCGTAAGAATCAGTTAAAACAGAACCTGAAAGAAGAAGCTATTAAACTGTACGAAGTAAAAGAAGCTGAGTTTGCAGAGCCAGAGCAGATCCGTGAACTGGAACGTGTGGTACTTCTGAAGGTCATTGACAGAAAATGGATGGATCATATCGATGATATGGAACAGCTGCGTCAGGGTATCGGCCTGCAGGCTTACGGACAGAGGGATCCGAAGGTTGAGTACAAGATGAGTGCATTCGAGATGTTTGACGAGATGATCGCAGGCATCCAGCAGGATACTGTTCGCCTGCTGTATCATGTTAGAATCGAGCAGAAAGTAGAACGTGAGCAGGTAGCGGAAGTAACCGGAACCAACAAAGATGAAGAAGCCAAAGGTCCGGTTCGCCGTGCCCAGCAGAAAGTATACCCGAATGATCCGTGTCCATGCGGAAGCGGTAAGAAATACAAACAGTGCTGTGGACGTAAGCCTGTATAGAAGGAAGCGTGCAGAACCGATACGGCAGAGGGAAAACGGCTGCCGAATATAAAAATTGTATGAAGAAAGAGGGTGACCCCCTTTGGTAGAATTAGATCAGTTTAAAGCAATATTGAATTCCTATGCGAAACCTTTAGTGGAAGTGAGGGATTCCCTTGACCTGGCCAATAAGGAAAAGCGGATTGAAGAGCTGGAAAGAAAGATGGAAGAGCCGGATTTCTGGGATAATCCGGAACGCTCCCAGGAAATGATGAAAGAACTCGAAAAGCCTGAAAGATGATAAGGAGAGTTTATGCAAAATCTGGAAAGCCAGAGAGACGATATGGAGACTCTGATCGAGATGGGATATGAAGAAGACGATGCTTCGGTCATCCCGGAGATTCAGGAGATCCTGGATCAGTTTGAGGCAGACTTTTGAAAGTATTCGTATGAAAACCCTGTTATCCGGAGAATACGATGAAAAAAGATGCCATCATCAAGCTGAATGCCGGAGCCGGCGGAACCGAGTCCTGCGACTGGGCAGGAATGCTCTACCGTATGTACACCAGATGGGCGGAAAAGAAAGGATTTACCCTGGAAGTTCTGGATTATCTGGACGGCGATGAGGCAGGCATCAAATCTGTAACATTTGAGGTACACGGAGAAAATGCCTACGGCTACCTGAAATCAGAAAAAGGGGTACATCGTCTGGTACGCATCTCACCGTTTAATGCGGCAGGAAAGAGACAGACTTCGTTTGTATCCTGCGATGTTATGCCGGATATTGATGAAGATCTGGATGTGGATATCAAGGAAGATGATCTGCGTATCGATACGTATCGATCCAGTGGTGCCGGTGGTCAGCATATCAACAAGACCTCTTCTGCCATCCGTATTACACATATTCCAACCGGAATCGTGGTACAGTGTCAGAACGAACGTTCTCAGTTTCAGAACAAAGACAAGGCTATGCAGATGCTGAAAGCCAAATTATATCTGTTAAAACAGCAGGAAAATATGGAAAAACTCTCCGGCATCCGTGGCGAAGTGACAGAGATTGGCTGGGGAAATCAGATTCGTTCTTATGTACTGCAGCCGTATACGATGGTGAAAGATCACAGAACCGGCGTAGAGAGCGGTAATGTGGACAGCATTCTGGATGGTAATCTGGATCCGTTTATCAACGGCTATCTCAAGTGGATTGCCCTTGGCGGAAAACAGCCGGAGAACGCAACCGAAGAAATGGAATAACGATTTCATTTTCCATGACTGTTGAGAAAACGGAAAGATGGGAGTACACTAAAAAAGGAGAATGGAGTATGGGTATTATCAGAGCTATCAGACAGACGATTGGCGGAACATTCGCCGATCAGTGGCTGGAAGTCATCGAGCCGGAAAATATGGGAGATCAGACAGTACTGACCCCGGGTATCCGCACCGGAAAAGGAGCGAACCGAAAGGGTGCAAAAGATAGTATCTCTAACGGATCGGTGATTCATGTATATGAGGGACAGTTCATGATGCTGTTAGACGGCGGACGGATCGTGGATTACAGTGCGGAACCGGGATATTTTACCGTGGATAATTCTTCTATGCCATCCATGTTTAGTGGAAGCCTGGATGATGTGGTAAAGAATTCTTTTGACCGGTTTCGCTTTGGCGGTACAGCACCCGTTTCACAGAAAGTGTTGTATCTGAACTTACAGGAGATTAAGGGAATTCGTTTCGGAACCAGAAACCCCATCAGCTACTTTGATAATTTTTATAATGCAGAATTATTTTTGAGAGCCCATGGAACGTATTCGATCCGAATCACGGATCCGATCAGGTTCTATGTGGAAGCCATTCCCAAAAATAAAGATCAGGTAGAGATAGCGGATATCAACGAACAGTATCTGTATGAATTCCTGGATGCACTGCAGTCCTCCATCAATCAGATGTCAGCAGACGGTATGCGGATCTCCTATGTGCAGTCAAAGAGCCGGGAACTGTCAAAATACATGGCGGAAACACTGGATGAAGACTGGAGACAGACCAGAGGTATGGAGATTCAGGCGGTAGCTATTGCGAGTCTGTCCTACGATGACAAATCTCAGGAGCTTCTGAATATGAGAAACCAGGGAGCTATGCTCCAGGATCCGTCCATTCGGGAAGGTTATATGCAGGGAGCTTTTGCAAGAGGAATGGAAGCCGCAGGAAGCAATGCAAACGGCAGTACCATGGGCTTCATGGGAATGCAGATGGGCGCACAGATGGGCGGCAATATGGCAGCTTCCATGTCAGCGGCCAATCAGCAGCAGATGATCCGGAACCAGCAGATGCAGCAGGAGGCAGCGACAGCACATCATGCACAGAATGAGCCGGATATCTGGATCTGCAGCTGTGGACAGCAGAATACCGGAAAGTTCTGCAGCGAGTGCGGACGTCCCCGTCAGACCGGAGAATGGATCTGCAGCTGCGGACAGAAGAATACAGGAAAGTTCTGCAGTGAATGTGGAAAATTCAAGACCATAAGACTTTTGCAGGAAGAGATGCAGAAAAGATAAAGAAAGTATATCCGTACAGAAAGATGAGGAGAAAATCATGGAGGTAGTCAGTTTCAAATGCCCCAATTGCGGGGGCGAACTGGTATTTGATCCAAATACTCAAAACTACTCCTGTCCTTATTGTAATTCTGAGTTTTCTCAGGAACAGATCGATACGATGCAGAAAGGAAAACAGCCGTCTCAGGAATCTGAGGCGGCTGATTCTGCAAAAGGGCAGGAACAGGAAGAAGCGGCAGTGTATGTGTGCCCGAACTGTGGAGCCGAGATTGTGACAGATCTGACAACAGCGGCCACAGAATGTTATTATTGTCAGAGTCCGGTGGTATTATCGGAAAGAGTTTCCGGAGAGTATCTGCCCCAGGAGATCATTCCCTTTGCGATAGACCGGAAAAAAGCAGAGGAGATCTTTTTACAGAATATGAAAAGAAGAAATTTGTTCCCCGTGGATTCTTCAGCGCAAAACAGATTGAAAAAATAAGCGGTGTGTACTTTCCATACTGGATGGTGGACTGGCGGGGAGATGCCGCAATGGAGGCGGAAGCCACCAAAGTCCGCACCTGGAGGACCGGTGATACGGAATATACGGAAACACAGTTCTACCGGGTGTACCGGGAAGGGAATGTGGAATTTGACGATATGCCGAAGATCGCCCTGCAAAAAGCCAACCGGAAGCTGGTAGAAGGTGTGCAGCCGTATGACCGGAAGGCGGCAAAAACGTTTTCCATGGGTTATCTCTCCGGTTTTCAGGCGGAGCGCCGGGATCTTGGAAAAAGAAGCGTTCGGAGCGGAGATCGCACGGGATACGGAACAATATGCAAAAAGAGTGCTCGAAAATGATATGCGCGGTTATACGACGGTACGACCGGTTCATCAGCAGGTGGGCAACCGACAGGAACGGTGGCGTTATGCGCTGGTTCCTGTGTGGGTGATGACCTACAAGGGCAAAAACGGAAAAATCTATTATTATACCATCAACGGACAAAACGGCAAGGTGTGTGGAGAACTTCCGGTGGATTATAAGAAACTGAGTCTGATATCGGCATTGATCACCGGTGTGGTATTCCTTTTGGCACTGGCAGGAGGATGGTTGTTATGAGAATGAGAAAAATGGACGGGATACCTTCTGTTGATGCTTCTGCTGTTGCTGGTCCCGGTGTCTGCGTGGGCGGATAAAAACACAGTAGACGATCAGGCAGGACTTTTTTCACAGGAGGAAAAACAGGAACTTACCGATCGGATCGTGAAACTTACGACAGACTGGAACATGGATTTTGTGGTAGTGACGACGGAAGATGCGGAAGGTAAGACCGCTGAGGAATATGCGGACGATTATTATGATTACAACGGATATGCGGAGGACGGTGTCCTGTATCTGATCGATCTGGACAACGGTTCGGTGTGGATCTCCACGGCGGGAAAGATGATCCGGTATCTGACAGATGCGAGGATTGATGCGGTGATCGATGCCGGATACGATAATCTGAAAGCAAAAAATTTATGCAGATGGTATTCTGGAGATGCTGAATGAAACAGAGAGCTATCTGGAAGACGGCATTCCTTCGGATCAGTATAATTATGATACAGAGACGGGAAAGATATCAAGATACCGCAGTATTACGGTCTATGAAGCAATCGGAGCGGCTGTGATCGCACTTTTGTGCGGTGGAGGATTTGCAGCGGCTGTTCTGGGATCTTATCGGTTAAAAAGAAAAACGTATCGGTATCCGTATGAGAGCCGGGCAAAGGTGCATTTTACGAGAAGGGATGATCAGTTCCGCCATCGAAGCATTACACAGCGGAGAATCCCGCGGGAACCACCGTCCGGAGGTGGCAGCGGACAGAGTTCCGTACATACTTCCGGCAGTGGCACCTCACACGGTGGTGGCGGTCGGAGCCTGTAATATTTTATACGATTCAGACATGCTAAAGTTACTGTTCACTGGTAATATCCCGCGAGGTGTTTTTTGTGAGCGAAGGTCACAGAAAACCCGAGACATATCGCGCGAATTTATGCGAACAGCATAAATTCTGTGCATCGCGCAGCGTGTTGCTGGGCACGGAGTGAACAGTAACATGCTAAAGATGTTTTGTTTCATTTGTGAAAAAATTCTTGCACCGGATGACAATGTATGGTAATATCTTTTGGGTGACTACAAATGTGTTTCTGATACGAACATGCAGAGCCACAGGAAAGAAAGAGAAGACATGGAAAAAAAGGACAAAATATTATGTGGTAAGAGAGAAAGCAGTGCCGGAGGTACTCTTAAAAGTGGTTGAAGCCAAGAGGATTCTGGATTCCGAGCGGGCAACCACGGTGCAGGAGGCAACCGAGCAGGTAGGCATCAGCCGCAGTTCTTTTTACAAATACAAAGACGATATTTTTCCTTTTCATGATCAGGCAAAAGGAAGAACAGTTACCTTTATTTTGCAGATGGATGATAAACCGGGGATACTTTCGGATATTCTGCACACCGTTGCTGAATTTCGAGGAAATATCCTGACCATTCATCAGAGTATTCCAATTAACGGAATCGCAACGCTGACGCTGAGTGTGGAGATTTTGCCGGAAGCCGGAGACGCGGAAGATATGATCGGCCAGATGGAACAGCAGACAGGTGTACATTATTTGAAAATATTAGGCAGGGAGTAAAAACAGATGATACAGATTGCAGTATTAGGCTACGGCACAGTGGGATCCGGTGTGGTGGAAGTGATCAACCGGAACCAGGAAAGCATCAATAAAAAAGCAGGAGAAGAGATCAACATCAAGTATGTACTTGACCTGAGAGATTTCCCGGGAGATCCGGTACAGGAAAAGATTGTTCATGATTACGAAGTGATCGCCAACGATCCGGAGATCAAAATAGTAGTGGAAGTAATGGGCGGAACCAATCCGGCGTACACATTCGTTAAGAGAGCGCTGGAGAGCGGCAAATCCGTATGTACCTCCAATAAAGAACTGGTTGCGAAACACGGTGTAGAACTGATCCGGATCGCAAAGGAGAAAAACTGCAACTTCTTATTCGAAGCAAGCTGCGGTGGCGGTATTCCGATCATCCGGCCGCTGAACTGTTCTCTGACCGCAGATGAGGTCGACGAGATCAGCGGTATCTTAAACGGAACAACAAACTATATTTTAAGCAAGATGACAAGCGATGGTTCCGAGTTTGAGGATGTGCTGAAGAACGCACAGGAACTCGGCTATGCGGAGCGCAACCCGGCAGCTGATATCGAGGGCTGGGATGCCTGCAGAAAGATCGCGATTCTTTCTTCTCTGGCATACGGTCATCATGTGGATTTTGAGGAGATCTATACCGAGGGAATCACGAAGATCACTTCCGCGGATATCCGTTATGCAAAGGCATTTGGCGCAACCATCAAGCTTCTGGCCAGCAGCAAGCGGATCGGGGACAAGTACTATGCGATGGTATGCCCGGTTATGATCAACGGTGACAGCCCGCTGTTCAGCGTCAACGATGTATTTAATGCGATCGTGATCCATGGCAATATGCTGGGGGATGCGATGTTCTACGGAAGCGGCGCAGGAAAACTGCCGACAGCCAGCGCGGTTGTAGCTGATGTGGTAGATGCAGCCAAACACCTGAACCGTTTTATCATGACGGGATGGAGCAGCGAGAAACTGGAAATGATCGATGTCAGTCAGGTAGAGAGCAGATTCTTCGTCCGCATGAAAGGCAGCTACACAGAGAGCCTTGCAAAAGTGGAAGAAGTGTTCGGAACCATCGATGCGAAGGTTGTCGCAGAGGTTGGTAAAGAATTTGGATTTATTACCTCTAAGATGAAAGAGGAAGAATACAGAGCGAAAGCAGCACAGTTCGATAACATTATCGGCATGATCCGGGTTCGCTTCTAAGAAAGAAAAATGAGAAAATGACATGTCTGTGCAGTTCTGAAAAATGGACTGCGGGCATGTCATTTTTTACGCGGACAACGAGTCAAAGATTTCAGGGAAAATTCGTGTGGAAAAAACATGTGACCGTGCAGGAAAGAATGGATAAAAACTTTGAAAACAATCGTTGTGGAAGCGGTTGACGCATGGCAAAAAAAGGGTTTATCATTTAGTGCATATCCATGTGAGAGCGCCTGAAAACGGGGGTATCACGAATGGAAATACAGCAGAGGCAGGAAGCGGATTACGCCACAGCAGGCTGATCCGCTTCTGTTTGCGTAGAAACACAGGAGGAGAAACATGTTAATCGTGAAAAAGTTCGGCGGCACTTCGGTGGCGGACAAAGAACGCATTTTCAATGTGGCAAAGCGATGCATCCGTGATTATCAGAACGGAAACGATGTGGTAGTGGTTTTATCTGCCATGGGAAAATACACGGACGAGCTGATTGCCAAAGCAAAAGAAATTAATCCAAATCCATCCAAGAGAGAGATGGACATGCTGTTTACCATCGGGGAACAGATGTCGGTGTCTCTGATGGCCATGGCGATGGATGCACTGGGTGTACGTGCCATTTCCCTGAATGCATTCCAGGTAGCCATGCACACGACAAGCAATTACAGCAATGCAAGACTTAAAAAGGATCGATACCGAGCGGATCCGCCGGGAGCTTGATGACCGTAAGATCGTGATCGTCACAGGTTTCCAGGGGATTAACAAGTACAACGATTACACAACCCTTGGAAGGGGTGGTTCCGACACGACGGCAGTAGCTCTGGCAGCAGCGCTTCATGCGGATGCCTGCGAGATCTATACGGACGTAGACGGTGTCTACACCGCTGACCCGAGACTGGTGCCGACAGCGAGAAAGTTAAATGCGATCACCTATGATGAGATGCTGGATCTGGCGACTCTCGGAGCAGGTGTGTTACATAACCGATCGGTGGAGATGGCGAAAAAATACGGCGTACCGCTGGTGGTACGTTCCAGTCTGAATGAATCTGAAGGTACTGTTGTCAAGGAGGTTGTAAAGAAAATGGAAAGAATGTTGATCAGCGGCGTTGCCCTGGACAAAGATGCAGACCGTATCTCCGTAATCGGAATCAAGGATGCACCGGGTAGTGCGTTTAAATTATTTAATACACTGGCAAAGAAGAATATTAATGTGGATATTATCATCCAGTCTGTGGGACGTGAGGGAACGAAGGATATTTCCTTTACGGTTGCACATGATAATCTGAAAGAGGCGATTGAACTGCTCGAAGAGTATCAGGAAGTGCTTGGGTTTGAGAGAGTGGACTATAACTGTGAGGTTGCAAAGCTGTCAATCGTAGGTGCGGGCATGATGTCCAATCCGGGTGTGGCTGCGAAGATGTTTGAGTGCCTGTATAATGAGAACGTGAATATCAATATGATCGCGACCTCCGAGATCCGGATCACGGTACTGGTGAACAGTGAGGATGCGGTTCGGGCGATGAATGCGGTGCATGATGCGTTTGGGCTGGCTGAGGCGTAAAATAATTAGTTTGATATAGGTTTGTTGCTAAAGCGGACGTGGCGAGCCCCGGAGGGATCCAGGGTGAGACAACGTGGGCAGGGCAACTTTGAACTAGCCACTAACTACGACTATATTCACTTGGGTCAGCTGACCCAAGCGAAAGTCTCCGTAAGTGTCGGATTTCAAAGCTTGCCCTAACCGCCCACAAAGTGTTGCTGGCAGGAGAACGCTTCCGCTGGGGGCTGGTTTTTCAATGCGAAAAGAGAAAGGCGCGTCAAGTCTTGTGTTTTGGCGAAAATAGATAAAAACCGGTGCAATTGTCGTTGGGTGATAATTGCTCCGGTTTTTTTACGCCATTTAGTTCAGAAAGCAGAAGTGAAGGGTCAGTCCGTACACCAGGAGGTGTACCGGGTAGAAGAGGTAGAAGAAATATTTCAGGGAGATGCCGCGTTTCCCGTTGTACAGGTTGATCGGGATGAAGGCCAGGCAGGCGGGGGCTTCCCACAGGAGGCTCAGGCAGGAAACCAGGGTACAGAGAAATTTCTGATCGTGGAACAGGTAGAGTAACAGGATCAGGATGATGCCTTTGTAGTCGTAGTCGGTCTGTAAAAGCCAGGCGGCGAGACACCCGGCGGCAGCAATCAGGATTTTCCCTATCCAGAGGAATGTCTGATTTCCGGCTCTATGGCACAGGGTGTCGATACCCCAGATGGTCAGAAGTCCGAGAAACAGAGTAAAAAAGACGTTCTGATAACCGAGATTGACAGGTGAATCGAATAAAGCGTAATCGAAAGGAAATTCCGACAGCAGAGCAAAGAGAAATAACCGGATGGCATATTTCTTTTTGCTGGAAGTATGGAAGAAACCTTCGATCAGCAGGAAACAGAAGATCGGAAAGCCGATCCGGCCGATAAAGCGCATGACCTGATATATGTTCCACCAGGGAATGGCCATGGAAATCGGGTGTCCCAGGAAAGCCGGATGTTCCTGCATCAGAATACCATATAGGATGATGCTTGCCGCAAAGTGATCGATCGCCATGGCGATGATGGCTATGATTTTCCAGGGTACTGCCGGAGAGGCAGCCTTTTTTTGAATAAGGGAATATTCATAATATTGTGATGTTCCTTTCTTGATTTTTTTAGGGGAGATGTAACCACATTTCGCAGGAATGGCATTTTCAAACGTGTTCTGAAAATCTTTGAATTTTAGGAAATCTTTTATGGAATGGTATGGTCTTCCTGCAACAGGCATGCATATATTCTGAAAAAGTATAGCAGTACCGAAAAAATGTCAATCAAAATTGGTTCATTGGGCAGATTATTGATATATATGGCAAGAAAAATGAAAAAATTCAAAAAAATGT
>ENA-OQES01000234-OQES01000234.1-human-gut-metagenome-genome-assembly--contig:-NODE-234-length-24509-cov-5.514232_pt1 | contig 24509 bp, 19 predicted proteins | sample MGYA00242798_ERZ504641 | MGnify/ENA primary metagenome ERZ504641 (study PRJEB26092, sample SAMD00036327) | human gut metagenome | host: Homo sapiens | study: EMG produced TPA metagenomics assembly of...
GCGGCCGACGCGGACCATGTCGTAGTGTTTGATGGGGGGGTGTCGTCGTCGAGCAGGGCACGCATGACGATCTCATGGCCGCGGACGGCACGTATGCCAAGCTGTTCCGGGCGCAGGAAAGCGTGGAACGGGTGGGATTGTCTGGTCGCGTCGCGCCGCGCGTATCGCGTATGACTCATGCGTCTGGTGCGTTTGCCGTGTCTCGGATGTCTGGTTCCGCCGAATCGAACGCCAGTGGCGCCAAATCGGACATGCCAACAACCCAAGTCATCGCCCGCTTGCTGCGCGAAGTCGGCCCACTGCGCAAACCCATGGCCATCGCCTGCGCGTGCGGCATCCTCGGCCACCTCGCCGCCACGTTCCTGCCGGTTTTTGCGGCGTCGCCGCGCTGTTTGCCGCAGCTGGCGCAAAAGTCTGGAATCTCAGCCTTCCCGCGGCAATCGCAGCCATGATTATCTGCGCACTGATCCGCGGCGGCATGCGCTACGCCGAACAGTACATGAACCACAATGTCGCCTTCCGCCTGCTCGCGCTGTTCCGGTCGAAAACGTTTGCCGCGCTGCGTCGCCTCGCGCCCGCCAAACTGTCCGGCAAAGGCAAAGGCGATCTGATCGCGCTGGTCACCACCGACGTGGAACTGCTGGAAATCTTCTTTGCGCACACCATTTCGCCGGTTGTCATCGCCATCGCGACCACCGTGCTTTACGCGGTCGCATTGCTTACGCTGAGTCCTGCGATCGCTGTCACGCTGGTCATCGCGCACCTGACCGTCGGCATCGTGCTGCCGAAACTCTTCGCCACGGCGGTAGGCGGTCTCGGTGGGGATATTCGCCGCGAATCCGCCCAACTTGATGACGAAATGCTCGACGATATGCGCGGTCTCGACGAAATCATCCGATTCGGCCAAGGCCATGCGCGGCTTGCCGGCATCGCGTCACGCACGCGCTCGCTCTGGAGCCGCCGCGCCCGGCTGAGTGCCAAGAATGGCGATTTCGCAGGCTTCGGCGCGGTGCTGGTCGTACTGTTCACTGCCATCGCGGCATTGCTGGCGATGGTCACGTCCGGTACGACGATGCCGATCGCTTCCGCCGCTTTCGCTGCCGCTGCGACCATCCAGACCGTCCTTTCCGCGCCCGCCGCCCGCCTGACCGCCGCTTTCGTGCTGCTGGCCAGCTCGTTCGGTCCGACGCTCGCGTTGAGCGCGCTGCCGGCCAATCTCACGCAAACGTTTGCAGCCGCCCGCCGCCTGTTCGCGCTGATGGACGAAACCCCCGCAGTGGAGGAGCGGGGCGATTTCCTGCCGCGCTACCATGGCATGTCCATGCACGACGTCACGTTCGGCTACGGCAATTCGGGCGAGGCTCCAACTTCCGGAAGCGATGCGGATGCCCCCGAGTCGTCCGCCGAGCCAATCCTCAGCCACGTCTCGTTCGACATACCACAACACGGCATCCTCGGCATCCAAGGCCCGTCCGGCCGCGGCAAATCGACCCTGCTGAAGCTGCTCATGCGTTACTGGGACCCGCAATCCGGCTTAGTCGCCCTGTCCGAGGTGCCACTGCCGCAGATCGACGCGCATCATCGCCGTCGCGTGCAAACGATGATGGGGCAGGAAACCTACCTGTTCGACGGCACTATCCGTGAAAACCTGCTTATGGCCTGCGACAGGGGCGATGCGGATAGGGCTGATAATGCTGGCGATCCGGACGATTCCGCGACTTCCGGCAGAGCGCTTCTTACCCCGCCCGCTCCTCCCGTTTCGTGGAATGCCGCTGATTCCGCGCTTTCCACCCGGACGCCCCTTTCTGTCGGTGATGACGTGCTGCGCGCCGCGCTCGCCAAGGCTTCCGCGCTTGAACTGGTCGACTCGCTCCCGCAGGGCCTTGATACCCCCGTCGGCGAGTTGGGCGGGCGGCTTTCAGAGGGTGAACGGCAACGCATCGGCCTGGCTCGCGTCTTCCTGCGCAACGCGTCGCTGGTGTTGTTCGACGAGCCGACGAGTCGCCTCGACGCCTACAACGAATCCGTGATTCTGCAATCGATTGACGCGTTGGCGCAGCAGGGGAGCGCGGTGCTGCTCGTCTCGCACCGCGATTCCACCATGCGTATCGCGGACCGCATCGTGCGCATGTGAGCTGGCGCGTGCGGATTGCGAACTGATGCGGCGAGCCGATGCGTGCGAACTAGCGTGTGAATCGGCGTAATGCGGGGCCTGGTGAGGTGCCCATGCCCATGCGGCCGCATACGGACGCGCCGCACGTCCGCAATGTGGTCGTATGAAAATCGCATGTCATTCGTGTTTCCTATAGCTCGCGCGACGGCGTACGGAAGCGGACGAATCGAAAGCCATGGTCGCAGGTAAAGCAAGAAAAACGGACGAAACCGACGAAATGTCGACGGAATCGAAATCATAAGCCAATGAAACAATCATGAAAATAAGGTTGCAAATTTAGCAAAACCGACTTTTTGGTAGGTTATAAGATTCAGTTCGCGTGAAATCGAAATGGGAAATCGTTAGTATCGATAGCAAACGATTATTTTCGACGAAAGGCTGGCGATGGCCAACAACAGGAACGAACTGAACAAGAATCTGGCACAGATGCTCAAGGGTGGCGTGATTATGGACGTCACTACCCCCTGAGCAGGCGAAGATCGCACAGGACGCGGGCGCATGCGCGGTGATGGCGCTCGAGCGTATTCCGGCCGACATTCGCGCGGCCGGTGGCGTCTCCCGCATGAGCGACCCGGCCATGATCAAGGGCATCCAGGAAGCCGTGTCCATCCCGGTCATGGCGAAGGTGCGCATCGGCCATGTTGCCGAAGCCCGCATTCTGCAGGCCATCGAAATCGACTACATCGACGAATCCGAGGTTCTGAGCCCCGCCGACGACGTGTACCACATCGACAAGAACCAGTTCGACGTGCCGTTCGTGTGCGGCGCGAAGAACCTGGGCGAGGCGCTGCGCCGTATCGCCGAGGGTGCGTCCATGATTCGTACCAAGGGCGAGCCGGGCACGGGCGATGTCATCCAGGCCGTGCGTCACATGCGCACCATGAACAAGCAGATCCGCGAGCTCGTCTCCCTGCGCGACGACGAGGTGTACGAGGCCGCCAAGCAGCTGGCCGTGCCGTACGACCTCGCCAAGTACGTGCACGACAACGGCCGTCTGCCGGTCGTCAACTTCGCCGCCGGCGGTGTGGCCACCCCGGCCGACGCAGCCCTCATGATGGAGCTTGGTGCGGAAGGCGTGTTCGTCGGCTCCGGCATCTTCAAGTCGGGCGACCCGGCCAAGCGTGCGGCCGCCATCGTGCAGGCCACCGCCAACTGGCAGGACGCCGATCTGCTCGCACGTCTTTCCGAGAACCTCGGTGAGGCCATGGTCGGCATCAACGAGGACGAGATCGAAACCATCATGGCGGCGCGCGGCGAGTGATCTGTTGATTCGTCGATTGCTTGATTGCTTGCAATTCCGCGAGGATTGCATAAGCCGGTCGTGTGATCGACTTTGAAGGACTCGGTGGGTGCGTGTGATTTTCGGTGCTGCACGTGCCTGCCGCTTTTTGGTTGTGATGTTCGGCGATTCACCGAACGATTTGTTGAACAACCTGAATGAGGAGCATCCGTTGGTTGTAGCAGTTGAATACATTTCAAAGGAAGAGTCGGCCGACGTCGCCGCAGGCTCGGCATCCGCGAAGCACGGCGTGACCGGCATTCTGGCGGTGCAGGGAGCGTTCGCCGAACATGCTGCCATGCTGGACCGTCTTGGCGCGCCGTGGAAACTGTTGCGCGCCGCCGAGGATTTCGACGATTCGATCGACCGCGTGATCCTGCCAGGTGGCGAAAGCACCACGCAGGGCAAGCTGCTGCGATCGACCGGCCTGTTCGAACCCATCGCAGCGCACATCGCCGCCGGAAAGCCGGTATTCGGCACTTGCGCCGGCATGATTCTGCTAGCCCGCAAGCTGGATAATGATTCGAACATTTACTTTGGCGCGCTTGACGCCGTCGTGCGACGCAATGCGTACGGCCGTCAGCTTGGCTCGTTCGCCGCCACCGCCGATTTCGGCTCTGCTACTGGCGATTCCGCCGTTTTGGTTGAGCTGGGCGAACGTGTGCCGGGGTTCGCTGATTCCGCGTCGGGCGCGGGTTCGACTACTGAGATTTCCTCCGATTCCATCGTGCTGAAGGATTTCCCGTTAGTGTTCATTCGTGGACCGTTTGTGGCCGAGGTCGGGTCGGCCGCGACCGTTGAGACCTCGGTGAGCGGCAATGTGGTCGGTCTGCGCCAAGGCAAGATTCTCGCCACGGCGTTCCATCCCGAACTCACCGACGACACCCGCATTCACGAGCTCTTCCTGAGTCTCTAGATTCCGGCTCGTCGCGCACGTCTTGCGATTTTCGCCCGTTTCGTTCGTTCGTGAGCGAAAGGGGGATTCGTTCCGTATGGTTTCCTACCCTTTTTCGCTCATGTCTTGCGATTTTCATGCGTTTCGGCCGTTCGTGAGCGAAAAGGGGTGTGGCGCGCCGGTCCTTTCGTTTGCGTTTCCTTGATTTTCCAACGATTTCGATTTTGCGTTTGACGTGATTTTGCGCACGTCCTGCGATTTTCGCACGTTCCGTCTGTTCGTGAGCGAATGGGGGTATCGTCCCGTACGGCCTTACGCCCTCTTTTGCTCACGTCTTGCGTTCCGGGCCCATTCCGCCCGTTCATAAACGGAACGTCCAATCGAAATACACAAGCAGAAATGCGGGAAATCGCACAAAAATCCTATCCCCGCTTGTCCACTGATTTATACACACTCCATGCCGCAGCGTGCCGTGCCGGCACAAAGCATCTACCATAATCGCAAGTTATCCCCGCCTGACACGCCGAACATGTGTATTTTCTGCGTTCTCCGACCACAACCCCGGTGCAACTGGACATCGAATCGGCGGAAGCAATACCTTCGGACCATGAATGGTATCAACGATGTGAATGGTCCGAACGGCCAGCAGCACTATAAGCCGTTGGAGGCGCAGTCGATCGCGCAACGGCAGCAGGAGGTGTGGAACGTATGCCGCGCGTTGAAAGATCGTAACGAGTTGTATGGCGTGCTGACGCGGAACTCCGCGATCGCAATGTGGGGTGTGCCAGATCCGTCGATGGATTCGGCGCGGACGGCAGATGGTGTTCCCGTGGTTCATGTCGTGGTACAGACCGCGCGAAACCGCCGAAAAGGTATTCCGGGAGTGGTCGCGCATGTATGGAAAGGGCTGTTCGAAGAACATATCTGTCATACGCAAGACGGCATCGACGTGCTTGCTCCAGAGCCGACATGGGCTTCAATGGCGGAAACGTTGAGCGTTGATATGCTGGTCGAATTGGCTGAATCGCAGATGCGTCATGGGCGGACGACGAAGGAAAAACTTGCCGTTTTCCTCGAGGGAAATTCCTTTCGTGGCCGTCGCAAGTGCCAATTGGCATTGTTGCTGGTGGAATCGGGCAGTGATTCGCCCAAAGAGACCGAATTGCGATTGTGCTTACTGTCGTATGGTCTGTCTGGTTTCGCTGTTGGATACGTGGTTTCGGGAATTTCGTTTGAGAATGGGGCTGCGGTCACGCTCGATCTCGCTGATCCGGAATTGAAGATCGGCATTGAATATGATGGCGACCACCACCGTACGGATAAGATGCAGTGGCGTCGCGATGTTTGGAAGCGCCGTCAACTGGAAAGTATGGGATGGACGATTGTCGCGGTCACCCAACTGGATTTGTCGGATGAACCGCATCGTGCCGCGCTCGCCATGAACGTCGCCATGATTCGTGCGCGTAAATCGGGTCATCCGGTTGCGTTGCATACGCCGGTTTCCTGGTAGAAATGCTCTCTTCGCGGCTTGAAAGGCTGATTATGTCGAGGCTGCCGCATTGGTGATTTGGCGCATCCTATGCTGGCTCGTGGTCCTGTGTGGCGGGGTGCTGTTTCCTCTGCATTTGATGAGGGTATTGCTGGTTCTGTTTTTATGAGATTCGTGGCTTTTCGCTCACGTCTTACGATTTCGTCCCGTTTCGTCGTTCCGTGAGCGGATGGGGGTGTTCTCCCGTCCTGCACCACCCTCTTTCGCTCACGTCTTGCGGAAAATTGACTTTCGTCCGGATGTGTGCGAAAAGCGATATCGAATGAGGGCGATTCTGCCAGTCGAGCGCCAGTCGATCGCAAATGAGCGTAACTAATCGCGAGCGAATGCCAGCCGGTCGCAGTCGATCGCAAATACATGCGTATGTCTGGATTTGACAGAATCGCAAAAGTATCTAAGATTAAAAACTATCAAATGGTACACGGTTGTACCAAATACGTTCGGAAAGGCAATGACGTGCAGATCCATACCAGCAAACCCGCCGTACCCACCGCAGCCGCTACACTCACCGCAACCCCCCAATCGCCAGCCTTTCGCGTGGCCGAAACTGCTGACGGAAAACGGCCGCGGTATCGCATTCGGCGGCGACTACAATCCCGATCAATGGCCTGAGGAGATCTGGGACGACGACATCCGCCTGATGGAAAAAGCCGGTGTCAACACGGTTGCCCTCGCCATCTTCAGCTGGGACCGCATCCAACCGCAGGAAAATCGCTGGGACTTCGGCTGGCTCGATCGCATCATCGACAAGCTCGGCAAAGCCGGCATTGCAACAGACCTCGCCTCCGCCACGGCCACCGCGCCGCTGTGGCTGTACGAAAAGCATCCCGAAGTGCTGCCGTGCGACAAATTCGGCCACCCCGTCAACGCCGGCTCGCGCCAATCGTGGAGCCCGACCAGCCCGGTATTCAAGGAATACGCGCTCACCCTGTGCCGCAAGCTCGCCGAACGCTACGGCGCCAACCCGTACGTGACCGCCTGGCACATGGGCAACGAGTACGGGTGGAACAATCGCAATGACTACTCCGACAACGCGCTCAACGCCTTCCGCCTGTGGTGCGAACGCAAGTACGGCACCATCGGCGCGCTCAACCAGGCGTGGGGCACCACTTTCTGGGGTCAGGAAATGAACAGCTTCGACGAGGTGCTCATTCCGCGGTTCATGGGTGCCGATTCCATGGTCAACCCCGGTCAAAAGCTTGATTTCGAGCGCTTCGGCAACGACATGCTCCTCGATTTCTACAAGGCCGAACGTGACGCGATCGCCGAAATCTGCCCCGACAAGCCGTTCACCACGAACTTCATGGTCTCCACGGACCAGTGCTGCATGGACTATGCCGACTGGGCCAACGAAGTGAACTTCGTCTCGAACGACCACTACTTCCACGAATGGGGGTGAGATGCACCTTGACGAACTGGCATGTTCCGACGCGCTGATGGACTCGTTCGCACTCGGCAAGCCCTGGTATGTCATGGAACACTCCACTTCCGCCGTGCAGTGGAAGCCGCTTAACATGCGCAAGCGCAGGGGGGAGACGGTGCGCGATTCCCTTGCACACGTTGCCATGGGCGCCGACGCCATCAACTTCTTCCAGTGGCGCGCGTCCGCATTTGGCGCCGAATCCTTCCACTCCGCCATGGTTCCGCACGCGGGAGAAGACACGAAGCTATTCCGTCAAGTGTGCGAGCTGGGCGAAACGTTGCGAACATTGGCCGATGCGGGTGTGCAGGGTAGTGAGCTGGAACGCTCCGACACGGCGATCCTGTTCAGCGCCGAATCAGAATGGGCCACCCGTTCCGAAACGTTGCCGAGTATGAAACTCAACCATTGGCGCGACGTGCGCGACTGGTATCGCGCGTTCCTGAACGCGGGTTCGCGCGCCGACATTGTGCCGCTGAAATACGATTGGAGCGATTACAAGACCGTTGTGCTGCCGACCGTGCTGATCCTGAGCGCCGCCGACACCCAGCGGTTGGCCGATTTCGCGGCCGCCGGCGGCAGGGTGGTGGTCGGTTACGCGACCGGCCTGATCGACGAGAATTTCCACACGTGGCTCGGTGGCTACCCGGGTGCCGGCAACGGCCTGCTGCGCGATATGCTGGGCATCCGCGGCGAGGAATTCAACATCCTCGGCAGTGGCGTGGAAGGCGAGCCGGAGGCGATTCGGCTGGGTGCCGGCGGTGAGGTTGCGCTGGAAGATGCAGCCGCGCTGAACGGCGCCACGACCCGCCTGTGGCAGAACGACGTGACCGTTACCGGCGATCGCACGCAAGTCCTCGCCATGTACGCAGGCGAGGAGGCCGACGAATGGGAGCTCGACGGCATGGCCGCGGTCACCCGCAATCCGTACGGCGCGGGCGAAGCGTATTTCGTCGGTTGTGACCTGGACGTGGCCGATTTGACGAAGCTGATTCGGACATATCTTGCGGCACCGGCACAATCGCAGCAATCGCAAGCCAATACCGACGTTCTGCACACCGTGCGCAAGTCTGCCGACGCCGCGTTCGATTTCTATCTGCCGCGCGGCAAGAAGGAAGTCGAATTGCAGGGCGTCGAGGGCGAGCCGGTCGTCCTGTTCCAGACGGAACGGGGTGAGGAAAACGGCTCGTATACCGTGCGCCGCAACGGGGTTCTCGTGGTGAGGCGCTAGAATCGTCCCTGTAGCAGGGATACTGGGCAGTATTTCGAAGCGTATCGGGGGAACCATGAGCGAAGCGAGACCTTTCGCGTCTCAAACCGGCAAATCGCCATCAGAAAAGAAGCGCGTCACTTTGCGTGACGTGGCCGAAGAGGCCGGAGTGTCCCTCAAAACCGCGTCGAACGTCATCAACCACACCGGCCGTATGACCGACGCCACACGCGAAAAAGTGCAGAAGTCGTGGATCGGCTCGGCTATCGCATCAACGTGTCCGCCCGCAACCTCAACCGTGGGCGGACCGGCTTCATCACGCTCGCCGTGCCATGCCTGACCGCCCCCTATCTTGCGGGGCTCGCCAACCGGGTGATCGACGCGGCGCGCATCTACGGCTACTCCGTGTACGTCACCACGTACGCCGAGGGCACGTCGCGCGGCGCCGCCTCGCTCCTGCGCAACTTCAACGCCACCGTTTCCGACGGCATGATCCTGTCGCTGTCCGAAATGGAGGACCTTACCCCCGAAGACCTGTCTGTGGATTTTCCGCTGGTTTGCGTGGGCGCGCGATTCACGCATCACAAGGCGGACCACGTCACACCGGACGACGTGCAAAGCGCGCGTCTCGCCACGGAATATCTGCTTGACCGTGGCGTCAGCAGGCCGGCGGTGGTCGGCTCGCGCACTGATTTCGCGCAGCTTTCGACTTTGCGTGATGTTACGGAAGGCAACGCGCAGCTTCGTATGCGCGGCGTGTTCGAAGCGTGCTGTGACCGCAATATCGCGCTTGCCACTGAGCTGATGCCCAACGTCGGCCACGATTGGTCGATCGGCTCTGGCGCGCGCAATATGCAGCGCATCATCGATTCCGGCGTGCCGTTCGACGGAGTGATCGCATTGAACGACCAGCTTGCGATGGGCGCGCTGTCGACGCTGGCCGCCAACGGCATTTCCGTGCCCGACCAAGTGCAGGTGATCGGCTTCGACAACAACGAGGAATCCGCGTATTTCCAGCCGCCGCTGACCACCATGGATTCCTGCCTCGACTGGATAGCGCCGACCGCGGTCAGTCGCATCATCGACCGCATCAGCGGCAGCCGCGTGCTTCAGCCGGAACTGATCACCACGCAGACCCGCGTGATCGCCCGCGCCACCACGTGCGCGTAGACGCGTAAGCGTGCAAACGTTGCTATATATGGGCGATTGAGGTGCGTTCCGCCTGCGCTCCATGTTTCGTTAGCGTACCCTGTTACGTCGGCGAACAGACCGTACTTGCGATCGTCCCTTACTTTTCCGGCACGGCCTGCGCCGGGCAGGCACGCAGTACGGACAGCATCGCCCGCTTCTCCTTCGTCGTGACGGTCAGCCCGTACTTGGCTTTCACGCCGATCTGACGGGCCACGTAATCGCAACGGTATGCGCCGTTCGTCGGCAGCCAGTACGCGGCCGACGCGGAGCCCTTCTCCTGATTGGCGGGCCCGTCCACCGCGAGCAGGTTGTACATGTCGTTGCCGAACCGGTACCGCTTCGTACGGTCCCACTGGTTCGCACCCGACCGCCAGGCATTCTCCAACGCCACCACATGGTCGATCTGCACCGCCGACGAGGTGCGCGCGCCGCGTACGAAGTGGATTGTTTTGCCGGTGTACGGGTCGGCCAGCGTGCCCGATTCCACTTTGCATCCATGCTGCCGGTAGCGCACGTCGGTCAGGTCGCGCGCCAGTACGTCTTCGCGCACGTCGCATCCGTTGCCGTCGTCGTCGGTTTGGCGGAAGCCGAACAGGTCGCGATCGTAGCCGGCGTGCCGCTGATTATCGTCGACCGTCAGCTGCTGCAGCGTCTGCGCGGCGCTGCCGGACGCGGTGTATTCGCCTGTTATTTCGCCGACGGTCGGGTTTGCTTTCGGCATGAGCAGGCCGATGGTGACGCCCGCCACCACGGCGATCACCAGCAGAATCAGTATGCGTTCCACCGGCCCGTCGGCATTGAGCAGCTTCTTACGAAAATGCGTGCCGTCACGCGATCCGTGCCTTGTCATCGCACCCTAAGCAGTCTCACGCGTACGTGAACGTCATCGGATCGTGCCCGGCGCGCGTCGGCCCGTCGAGCGCATCGATGGCCGCATGCTCGGCCGGGCTGAGCACGAATCCGAACAAGTCGAGGTTCTGCTTCTGCCTGTCCGCATGCACCGACTTGGGGATGATGATCGTGCCGTTTTCGATGTGCCACCGCAGAATCACCTGCGCGGGCGTGACGCCATGCGCTTCGGCGATGCGTGCGATCACGCCGTCGCCGGCGTTCAAGTCGGCGCCGCGAGCCATCGGCGAATACGCCTCGACCGCGATGCCGTGCTCCTTGCAGTACGCCACCACCTCGCGCTGCTGCCACGTGGGATGCAGCTCGATCTGGTCGACGGCCGGATACTCGCCCGTCTCCTTATGCAGCCGCTCAAGATGCTCCGGCAGGAAATTGCACACGCCAAGCGTACGCACACGGCCCTCCGCGCGGAATTCGTCGAACGCCTTCCAAGTCTCACCGGAACGCCAGTCGAACGGCGTCGGCCAATGCAGCATATACATGTCCACATAATCGAGCTGCAGCAGGCCGAGCTGGCGGTCGAACGCCTTGCGCGCGGAATCGTACCCCTGCTCGGAGTCGCGCAGCTTCGTCGTCACCCACAGATTTTTCGCGATTTTCGCCTTGCGTGAACCCCGCGTTTTTTCAGCGCGCGCCCCACGCCCGCCTCGTTGTTGTACCCCGCGGCACCGTCGATATGACGATAACCGGCTTCCAGCGCGCTCTCCACCACGGGGGTAACGCCCTCATCGTCGATACGCAGCACGCCCAAGCCGATCTGCGGAATCAGATTGCCGTCGGAAAGCGTGATCATCGGAGTGTGGAAAACAGCCATGGAACAACCCCTTGAGTCGAAATGCAATGTTCTTCGCACCAGTGTAGCGGCTGTTGCGCTCGTAGGTTGTCCGGCCTGTGTCCGCGACCCGCCTGAACCTGTGCGTGGCAGCCCGCCTGAACCTGTGTCCGCAACATCGGCAACCTGCATCGGCAGTCTGCGTCAACAACCTGCACCAACAACCCGCACTGGAGCCCTGCGCTTACCCCGCACCAGACGCATATCCAACGATTATTCAACCTCCCGTAACAGACGTAACAATTCCGTGCGGGCGGACGCGCTATAACGTTGCCCGGATATGAAGAACGATTTGGATATGAAGTCGGATACAGAGAACGAAGAAGACGGCACTATGAGTACGGAGAGCGCGGACGTGCGGCCCGCGGAGAGCACGGACGCACGGCCTGCAGGAGCCCAGCAACCCACGCACCACCACTCCCAACCGTCCCACCACCACGGCCACGAGCTCGCCGGCATCCTCGGCCCCGCGTTCGTGGCGGCGGTCGCATACGTGGATCCGGGCAACGTGGCGGCGAACATCACGTCGGGCGCGCGCTACGGCTACCTGCTGGTGTGGGTGCTGGTGTTGGCTAACTGCATGAGCGTGCTCATCCAATACCAGTCCGCGAAACTCGGCATCGTCACGGGCAAAAGCCTGCCGGAAATCCTTGGGCGAGCGCCTCGGCGACGCGGGCCGTTTCATGGTTTTTCATGCAGGCTGAGGTAATCGCCATCGCCACCGATCTGGCGGAAGTGATCGGCGGTGCGATCTCGCTGAAACTGCTGTTCGGTCTGCCGCTGTTCGTCGGCGGCTGCATCATCGGCGCGGTGTCGACGGTGCTGCTGATTTTCGAAAAAGGCGTCACGCATCGCATTTTCGAAAAACCTGATCATCGGCCTGCTGCTGGTGATCACGTTCGGTTTCATCGCCGGTCTGTTCATCGCCCCGCCAAATCCGAAAGAAGTCGTCGCCGGCTTGATTCCACGCTTCAAAGGCACTGATACCGTGCTTATGGCCACGTCCATGCTGGGCGCCACGGTCATGCCGCACGCCATCTACCTGCATTCCACGCTCGTCAACGACCATTACGCCCCCGGCGAAGCGAAGCCGAGCGTGAAGAAGCTGCTTCACGGCAGCAAAATCGACGTTGCCTGGGCGCTGATACTTGCCGGCTCGGTGAACCTCGCGCTGCTCATCCTCGCCGCGAACTCGCTGTACGGCATGACCGGCACCGACACCATCGAAGGCGCGCAGCGGGCCATCCAGCATGTGCTCGGCCCGGTGATCGGCACGATTTTCTCGATTGGTCTGCTTGCGTCGAGCCTGAGCTCCACGTCGGTCGGCACTTACGCCGGCAGCGAAATCATGCACGGCCTGCTGCGTATCAAAGCGCCGATGTGGGCGTGCCGAGTGGTGACGCTGGTACCCGCGCTGGTGGTGCTATGGTTCGCCAACAATCCGACGGAAGCGCTGATCGTCGGCCAGGTCGTGTTGTCGGTCGGCATTCCATTTGCGATTATTCCGCTGATGCGTTACACGCACGACCGCACGCTGATGGGGGAGTACGTGGACGGTCCGGTCAAGCACGTCGTCAATATCGCGGTCGCCGCGCTGATCGTCGCTCTGAACGTGGTGCTGATTGTGCTGACAATGCTCGGCAAAGCCTGATTTTCCGTGATTTTTACGTCGATCTCCGGCGGATTTGCGGTGCTTTTTTCGTAGTTTCTCAGCTGATTTTCTAGGGTTTTTCCCGCAGATTTCCCGCGGATTTTTCCACGAAACCTACGCTGCCTGCACTTTCCCGCTGTCATAATCGACCACGGTGTACATGCCCTTCCCCTCGCGCTTGGACTGGTACAACGCATGGTCGGCGAATCCCAAGCAGAGGTTCAGATCGACGTTCTTGCCGGACAGCACGCGGCATGCGCCGATACTGCAATGCACGTCCTGCCCGTATTGCGCGGACGCCTGCGCCAACTGGCGGCGGAACAGGTCCAGCGTGCTTTCGATCACGCGCTCGTTCGCGGTGTTCTTTATCAGCGCCACATACTCATCGCCACCGAAACGGACGATGATGTCATCATGCCGGTACAGCCGCTTCAACGTCTGCGCCACTTCACGAATCCAGAAATCGCCCACTTTATGGCCGTACGTATCGTTGATCTGCTTGAAATCGTCGATGTCAACGAAAATCAGAACGGCTTGGTCGCCTTCCTGCATGTGCGCGAAATAATTCTCAATCTGCTCGCGGCCGGCGCTCTTGCTCCACAAATCGGTCAGACCATCGTGCTGCGCCTCGTAGCTGGCCTTCTGATAGGCGTCATCCTGCGAACGGATTTTCTTGTTCATTTCGATGGTGTCGACCACGAACGTGAACTGGATTGAAATCGTGATCGCGATGGCCTGCAACGCCAGTCCGTAATGGAGAATCTGAACGATGGTTGTCACAATCGGCAGCACGAAGAACGACAGCGACGTGACGAACAGCGGTCGGCTGAGGTTTTTGCGGTTTTCGATGATCAGCATCACAATCAGCGCGAGCTCTACCAGACCCAGTATCTGCGGGATAGCGAACAGTGGTCCGCGGCGGTAGTAGTTCTGGCTGTCGATGTAGTAGACCATATGGTTGAACTGCGTGGCAATCGTCAGTACGATGCCGAGCGCGGACGCTGCGTAGATGACGTCAAGCTTCTTCGAACGCGGCTTTTTCGGCTTGGATCGGGCATTGGCCGAACGTTGGTTCTTACGATTACGCTTGGCTCCGCCGCTCATTCTGGCCCTCCACTCGTGCGGGCTGACGTTTTCAAGCATGTCGTCGCCGCTGACGGTTTGCCAGATATAGTTGGCGAACAGTGCGATGAAGATGAAATTGATCAGGTATTCACCAAGATTGCCGATGCGCGTCATGTAGAAGTCAAGCTTGTCGCGGCCGCCGTTGTGATACCAGGCGGACACGTCGGCCAGCAGCATCAGCGCGCATAGAAGCTGCATGGAAACTTTCGTATAGGTACGCCGCGTCCTACGTATCGCGCCCACGTAGACGCCACCTGCGCAAACGATGCAGATGAGAACGCCCCATAGCTCCATCGCTATGTTGAATAACGTGACTACGGTCATACTTCCTAAGCCCCCTGCGCGGCGTATTCCTTTCCTGTATCGTGCCGTTACTGCCAACGCATATGTATACCACCCCGAGATGAACAAATACGAAGTTTTGCCAATTTTTCTCGGTTGAATTGGAATTGAACGTGTTCGAATAGTTTCATCTCGCGTTCGACCACCCGCAGTACTAGACTTTTTGAGTCTGTTTTTGTAGGAGTTGCGCAATGCGCTGCGAGTATGCGCGGATGAGTGATGGAGAGCAGTCGGTTGCCGTCGAAACCGGAGAAGAGGTCGGAAGTGAAGCCGGAAAAGAAAATAAACGCGAAACAGGGCCGCACCCACGGCCTGTCCCAGCCACTTACCGGCGAGGAATCGTATAAAAACGACCATCTGACGCATGCCGCGTTCGTATCGATCGCCATTCTCACCTTTATCACGTTCGTCGGCAACTTCACGCAGCTGCAGTTGAGCGCCGCACTGCCCACCATCGTGTCCGATTTCGGCATTTCCGTGACGACCGGCCAATGGCTGACGTCGATTTTCCAGCTCGTCATGGGCGTTATGGTGCCGCTCACCGCCTACCTGACCCGCCGATTCTCCACCCGCCAGATCGTGATTGCATCGATGGCGGTGTTCACGCTCGGCTCGGTGTTCGCCTGGCTCGGCTCATCGTTCGTACTGGTTTTGATCGGCCGTCTGCTGGAAGCCGTCGGCACCGGCGTGATGTGGCCGGTCCTGCAGATCACGGTATTTTCGATTTACCCCCTTTCGCGCCGTGGCATGGCGATGGGCACCGTCGGCATGGCCATGAGCGTCGCGCCCGCGATCGGCCCCACGTTGGGTGGTGTGCAAACCGATTTGAACGGTTGGCGATCAATCTTCCTCACGCTGACGGTCATCGGCGTGATTTCACTGTTTTTGGCGATTTTCGGCTTGCGTAATTTCGGCACGCGCGACGCGTCCGCAAAAGCCGATTTCTTCTCCGTCGGCCTGTCGATTTTCGGCTTCGGCGGACTCATGTTCGGCTTCACGAACATCGAATCGTATCCGTTCACGCATCCGATGGTGTGGCTTGCCATGCTTATCGGCCTGGTCGGCATCGTCTGGTTCGTGCTGCGGCAGATCCACGGCGCTCGCAGGCAGGCGGCCGACCCGTCCAAGCAACCTCCGCTGCTCAACCTGAGCGTGCTGAAAAACAAAAGCTTCACCGTCGGCACCGTCACCGCCGCGCTGTCGTTCTTCGCCTTCAGCTCGATCATGGTGATCATGCCGCTCTACATTCAGGATTGCCGAGGCTATTCCGCCACGATCAGCGGCTTGGTGATGCTGCCCGGCGCGTTCGGCCAGTGCATCGCGCAGTTCTTCGGCGGCAAGGCACTCGACCGTCTCGGCGCGCGTCCGGTGGCGCTGATCGGCTCGATCACCCTGCTGTTCGGCACCATCATGATGAGCCTGATTTCCATGACCTCATGGATCTGGTGGGTGTCGATTTGGCAGTTCGTGCGCCAAATCGGCATGGGATTCGTGCTTATGCCGATCACCACATGGTCGCTCAACTGCCTGGAGCCCGAGGAAGTGAGCGCCGGCTCGGCCGTCACGAACACGGTCCGCCAGATCGCCGGTGCCATCGGCGCCCCCGTGCTGGTGATCCTGATGGAAACGTTTACCGCCCTGCGCTGGGCTGCGATCGGTGGCGCGAAGAGCATGTACGCGGCCGCGAACGTGTTCGGCATCCAGTGGGCACTGCGCGTGAGCGCCACCATCTGCTTCATCATGGTGGTCATGGTCTTCTTCGGCGTCCGCGGCAACGGCGCCGGCTCCACCCGCGACACCGTCCAGCGCGCACTCAATCGCGTCCACCCCCACGCCGCCTAGCCTGACCTACTCGCCCATACCCGTATTTTCGCCGTCCCGTAGGCATGTCCTGAGCGTGGTTCGCTCAAGTGCCGCCATTCCCCGCAGCAGGAAATGAGAGAGAAATGTCCGCATAGTGGCATGCGGTACGGGTGCACGTAAAAGCACTGTGAACCTCGCGGGAAGGAGGTGGCGCACCCGTGCCGTGTTGCGTATGGTGAACGGGAGCGTAATGAAAGGCAACCATGCGGCAAACCGGCGAAAGCGAGCGTGAGAGCGGCGGCAATAACGATGCCGAACGCGAACGCACAAGCGAAAGCGAAATCGAGGATCTGGGCGCGCGGCTCGACAAAGCATGCGCCAGTCGTCCCCTCGACCGCGCGCAACATGGCATGACCCGCCGTACCGCAGCGACACACCTTCTGACCGCGGTGCTCTGGCTGGCCACCGCCGTCATCCTGCTGGCCATGCTGCTGCGCATGCTGCCCAACAACCTCGACGGCAAACGGTACGTGCCGCTTATCGTCGCGCTGATGCCGTGGCTGGGCATGCTGTCTTTGATTATTGCGATCACCGCGATAGCCGTCCGTGCAATAGGCGGACGCGTCCTGCTCGCCACCGTCAGCGTGGTGTGCGTGGTTGTGCAAATCGGCTGGCATTGGGGTTATATCAGGCCGCAGCAAACGATTTCCGACGCGGCCAGCACCGCAGTCACGCAGGTCTCGTCCGACGGCTTGCCCAACACGTCCGACCGGTACGCCCGCATCATGACCTTCAACACCAAGGAAGGGCATGCCGACGCCAATCGGATCGTCGAAATCGTCAAAAACGAGCATGTGGAAGTGCTCGCGCTGCAGGAAGTGTCATGGGACCTGCTCAACCGGCTCAACGGCGCCGGAATCGCCAATTATCTGCCGTATTCCGTGGCCGCGCAGCAAACGTGGCATGACAACGGCGGTGTGAACGTGCTGTACAGCGCCGCGCCGATGGAAAACGCCAAACAGAACCTCATTCCCGTGGAATCAAGCAGCGTTTCCGCCGCGACGATCGATTTCGGCGGCAGCAAGGTGCGCTTCGGCTCCGTCCACCCGTTCTCGCCGCGCCCCCGCAACCAAGGTCTGTGGAACCGTAGTCTCGACTCGCTCGCCCAACTGCAGCATTACGACAATCTGTACGTGCTGATGGGCGATTTCAACTCCACATGGGACCACGCCAGCTTCCGATACCTGCTCGGCAGCCGCTTCCTGGATTCCGGCCAGCAGGCGGGCGAAGGCCTGCACATGACGTACCCGGCCATGATGCCAATCGCCGAAATCGACCACATCGTGCATGACAAAGGCGTGACCGTAGGCAACCTCAAAACCGCATACATCCCCGGCTCCGACCACCGCGCCCTCCTCGCCACGCTCGAAGTCGCCTGATCCGCACCTAATCTGCGCTTGAACATATCTGCGCATAGCAAACATATCCGCACGTATCCCCACATATGCCCCTCAACGTACCAATAGCCGCAAACACGCCTGCTGCTATACCGACATTTTTGACATTATGTAGGTATGGGAATAGTCTATATTCACCCCGAACCTGCATATTCTGCACAAATGACGGTTATAAGGATGATGGTTATGGAGTACAAAAGCATACGGCAGACATTGGCAATGTCATCATCCACGGCCAAGCCGAAGGATGCGGCTGAGGAGGAATACCAAAAAAGGACTCAACGGCTATTCAACATACCGGTCAGGTATTGAATTCGAAGGTCATGAGATGTTCGCCGTGGCGTTCAGGGAACTGTTGAACGTCATGGATTCGGTCCGTGGCATGGAAGTGCAGGTCGAATCGCTGTGGGCCGCATTGCCGCCGATTGCCCGCAGGGCGTATCTGATGGAACTCATCGGCGCGGAAATGCAGAGCACGAACTCCATAGAAGCCGTGCACACCACGCGCAAGGAAATCTCAGACGCGTTGGATGCGGCGGTCGCGGACGGGCCGCACAAGCGGTTGAGTGAGCTTGCCAAACTCTTTCTCGGACTCTCCGGCGAAAATTCCGCAACGTTGGAACTACCGAAAACGTTGCATGACATACGTAATATTTACGATCAGGTGATGGCTGGGGAACTACGGGAGGAAGACAAGCCTGACGGAATGGTATTCAGAGCCAAGCAAGTCTCTGTGTGTGACGGCTTTGACTGGGAGATTCATCAAGGCGCATGGCCGGAATCGGAAATCCAAGTGCAATTGACCAAATGGCTGGCGTTGCTTTCGGATGAGGCGATTCCTCCGCTGCTGCGGGCTGTGATGTGCCATTACGCCTTCGAATGCATTCACCCGTTCTATGACGGCAATGGCAGGACGGGCCGGTTCCTGCTTGCTCTGCAGCTGAGCAAGCACCTGTCCATACCGACGGCGATCAGCCTGAGTCCGGTTATCGCCGACGCGAAAGGCCGGTATTACAAGGCGTTTGATGATGCGCAGCATCCGCTGAACTGTTCTGACGTCTCGCTGTTCTCATATCGGATGATCCGTTTTATCGCCACCGCCCAGAAGAACATCATCTCTGTGCTCGGCGAGAAGAAAACCCTGCTTGACACCGCGCGGAAGAGGCTTGAACATTATGCGCGAACGCAGGGCATTACGGAACTGCAGCGGAACATGCTGTACTTCCTGCTGCAGGAGGAGCTTTTCGACGATGCTCCGAAACCCATATCGCGCCGCCTAATGCGCGAATGGCTTGGCGTGGGGGAGCGGAAGACCAACACCGCGCTCGCGGAACTGGTGAACAGGAACCTGCTCGAGTTCCACGGCTCCCGCCCGATCCGCTATTCGCTGACCGCCACCGCCCGCGCCGAATTTCTGCAATGATTCTGCGCGTATTGGACGATTTGCCGCATGCGGGGAACGCCTCGCGCTAAAATTTCCGTTTGGCGGGTTGCGGAAGCCATGGTGGATTTCGCAAAACCGCAACACGAAACGTTGGAAGAACGGTTAAGGGGTTTAGGCATGCACATCATGTTCGTCTGCACGGGCAACATTTGCCGTTCCCCTATGGGCGAGCTTCTGATGACCCACTATCTGAACGGCACCACCGTGCAGGTGTCAAGCGCCGGCACGCGTGGTTTGCCGATGCATCCGATCGATCCGTCGAGCGGCCGCCTTATGCAAAGCGTCGGCATTGAGTCGAGCGGCTTCCGTTCCCGACGACTGACCCGACAGATGGCCGACGAAGCCGACCTGATCCTCTGCTTCGAAAAGCAGCAGCGCAAGGAAATCGTCACGTTGGCGCCAGCCGCCGTACGATACACGTTCCTGCTTGACGATTTCGCGAATATGTGCGATTACTGCGCTCGCAACAATATGATTGCCGGACTGACCATCCAGGAACGTCTTCAGTCGGTAATCAAGAAGTCCTCGATGATTCGTCCGATGATTCCCCAGCCGAAGGACATCGCCGACCCGCATGGCCGCGAATTCAGCATGTTCTGCGTCGCCGCCGAACAGACGAACGGTGCGATCCGTAAAAGTCCTGAAAAGCATGCGCAAGCACCGTACGGTAACCCCCGCCCCCATCCGCTCCCAAATCGTTGCCTGATAATTCTTTTAGGTCCATGGATTGATTCACCATAGCTTGGCCCTACTCTATTTTTTTCGAGTCCGAGCGTGTTTGTGATATTCACCCATTTTTTATTATTGATATTTTGATTTTGATTGGCAGTTTGCATGCCATAAGAGGTAAAGAAGCCCTTTTTGAGCATCTCTTGAAAGATTAATTTCAGGATTGTTGGGGGTGGGCTGTCGTGGCGTGGGATGGGGCGAGGGTGCTTTGCGTCGCAAGGTGGTATTGGTTGGAAAATTTTCTGAAACGTTTGCATATGTGAATTTGCAACGATAGTGGGTGCTACGGGGTGCTGGTATGAGTGTATCTGTTGCTGACAGCGTTTGCAACAGAGCAGAAAACAATTGCGTTTTAACCGCCATTTTTCAATAAAAATCACTCATTTTTCAAAGGAAAAATGTGGTATTTTTGACGCAACGTCTGCTAGTGGCAAACGTTGTCAAAGTTAGATGCAAGGAAGCAGGGAGGGTAAGGTGCGACTCAGCACTCATACGTTCGCGGGTATGGCGAACGCACTCACCAGAAAAGAGCCTCCTCATGAGGATCAGCCTGAGCTGATGACTCGTGCGGAGCGTAGGCGCGCGGCCCGTAAAGCACGCGCCGTCAAGACTTGGAAGAAGGTCGCAGCGGGAACGGTGGCGGTCGCCACATTGTTCGGCGGTATGGGTGTGGCATCCACCGCACTTGCCGCCGATCGTGACAGCTATCAGGACACCATCGGAAATCCTTCTTTCGAGTCGGCCCGTAACCAGTACGGTCTGACCAAGCACATGAAGAACGGCGCCATCCTGCACGCATGGATGTGGTCGTTCAAGACCATCACGCAGCACATGCCTGAGATCGCCGCGGCGGGCTACACTTCCGTGCAGACCGAGCCTATGAGCAAGATCAAGGAAGTCGCCGCCAACGGCAAGAAGTTCACCGAGAACTGGTACTACGTGTACCAGCCGGCGAACACCTCCATCGGCAACTTCGTGGTCGGCACCGAGGCTGACCTGAAGGAAATGACCGCCACCGCCCATAAGTATGGTGTGCGTGTGATCGTGGATGTGGTCGCCAACCACTTCACCTCCGATTGGAACGCCATCGACCCCGATTGGCAGAACAAGGAGTACTTCCACAAGCGTACCGGCTGCGACGGCCCCAACGGTGAAATCAACGATTATTCCAACCGTTACAAGGTGACGCAGTGCCACCTGCTTGGCCTGTGGGATCTGAATACGCAGAACCAGGCTGTTGCCGATCGTATGCAGAAGTTCCTGAAGACCGCTGTGGCGGACGGCGTTGACGGCTTCCGCTACGATGCGGCAAAGCACGTCGAGCTGCCGACCGAAGTCTTCGACAATAAGCAGTCGAACTACTGGAACACCATTCTGAAGAACGGCTCCCAGTTCCAGTACGGCGAGGTGCTGCAGGGCGATTCCGGCCTTGACTACAAGGCATACGCCAACATGTTCCGCGACAATTCCTCCGATGGCGGCGGCAACACCGCTTCCAACTACGGCAAGACCATTCGCGCCGCTGTCGGCTCGAACAACCTTGACGTCAAGATGGTGAAGAACATCGATACCGGCGGCGCAAGCGAAGACCAGCTGGTCACCTGGGTTGAGTCCCACGATAACTACGCCAACGGCGACAAGGAATCCACCGGCCTCACCGACTATCAGATCATGATGGGCTGGGCGGTCGTTGGTTCCCGTAGGGCCGGCGCTCCGCTGTACTTCAACCGTCCGAAGGGCTCTGGCGGCACCAACCCGCAGTTCGCCGAGCAGTCCCAGCTGGGTGACGCCGGTGACGACATGTGGAAGAACAAGTCCGTCGCGGCAGTCAACCACTTCCGTAACGCCATGGATGGCAAGGGCGAGAACCTGCAGAACTGCGGCGACAAGTCCTGCCTGATGATTGAGCGCTCCACGTCTGATGGCATTCAGAACGATGGTGTGGTCATTGCCAACATGGGTGGCGACAAGAGCCTTTCCGGCATGGAAACCACACTTGACGATGGCACCTACCCGGATGAGGTCAATGGCGGCCAGCTTGTGGTCTCCAACCATAAGATCGTTTCCGGTACCGCCAAGGGCGGCGCGGTCAGCGTCTTCTACGTGAAGGGCGAATCCGATCCGAACGTGTCCGTGGAAGCGGCTTCCAAGGAATTCTCCTCCGACAATGTCAAGGTCACGTTGCGCGCGCAGGATGCCGACAATCTGAAGTACACCACCACCGAGGGCGAGAGCGGCTCCTTCACTGACGGAAAGGTCATTTCCGTTGGTAAAACTCTTTCCATCGGCGAGACCGCTACCGTCAAGGTGACCGGCACCGCCGCCAAGGATGGCAAGAAGGTTAAGAAGGGTCAGGCGCTGAGCGCTTCCGTGACCGTGAAGAAGGTGGAGGTCCCGAAGCAGAACCTTGCCGCGCAGTACAGTACCAACAAGGTGGGCATGGGCGTCAAGAAGACCATCAACTTCAACGCCGGGAAGGATGCGAGCATCGCTGACTGGGACAGCTCCATGCTGATCGCGCAGGGCGCCGCCAACGACGACCCGCGCGTGTACCGCCCGAATTCCATGTATGAGGTTCCGATCGATCTGTATGCGTTGTATGGCGCCTACGATGACGACAACCTGTACCTCATGTGGGAAATGACTAACGTGCAGGATGTCGTCGACACTGGCGACGACTACCCCCTGAGCCAAGGCCACCTGTGGCAGACCCAGAACCTGCCGTTCCACATCGCCATCGACACCAAAGATGACAGCACCCGCATCGGCAACAACGGCGGTCTGCAGACCGGCGGTTCCCTGTGGGCATCCAACATCACTTGGGGCGGCGAGCAGAAGCTCAACAATGTGGTGACCATCTCCACCAACGGCTCCAACGGTCCGTGGATCTACAAGGGCGACGAGACTGGTCTGAACTCCAAGGCTGCGTATGGTCCGGCTGCTAACGCCGCCACCAACACCAAGAAGTCGAACATCAAGTTCGGCTATGGCAATGGCATTCTAAGCAAGGATGTCATCGGCATCGACGGTGGCTGGGGTGAAAACAACGGTCGTTTCATCGGCGATATGAAGGCCGAGAACCAGAACAAGGCCAAGTGGGTCAACTTCAACGAGAAGGGCCACAATTCCGCTCAGATGGATGATCACTACGAGATCGCCATCCCGCTGGAAGAGATCGGCACCACCGCTGACCGCATTGCCTCGAGCGGCATCGGCATCGAACTGGCAGCCACCTTCGGTCTGTCCGCCATGGATTCCCTGCCGTACGATCTGGCAATGAACGACAATGCTGACCTGCCGGACACCGGTTCTCAGGTGAATAACTCCTTCGAGAAGTCCGATGACGACATGTTCAGCGTGAAGATGGCCAACATCGGCGGCGAAGAGCCTCCGGTCGAAACCAAGTCCGTGAAGATTGATCAGTCGGATTACAGCGTGGACCTGTCCAATGGTGTGGCCACGAAGCAGTTGACCGCCACGACCGATCCGAAGGGCGCGTCCGTGAGCTGGAGCTCGTCCGACAAGGACGTGGCGACCGTCACCTCGAAGGGCGTGGTCACCCCGAGGAAGGCCGGCAAGGCCACGATCACCGCGAAGTCCGGGACCAAGACCTCGTCGATCACCGTGACCGTGACGGGCCAGCTTCCGCCTGATCCGGTGAAGGACAACACCATCTACGCCGCCAAGCCTTCGGGCTGGGGCAAGATCTACGCGTACGTGTACACGGGCGACGGCGCGACCGCGGCGAACAACGCGGCCTGGCCGGGCGTGGAGATGACCGCCCCGAGCGCGACCGACGGCTGCCAGCAGACCGACCTGTACAAGTACGTGGTCCCGGACAACCTCGCCAAGGGCGCGAAGGTGATCTTCAACGACGGCGGCAGCCAGCAGTATCCGGGATCCCGCCAGCCGGGCCTGGACTACAACGGCGGCATCGTGAAGTGGGACGGCTCCTCCGCGGCCCTGGCCGCGGTCGAGTGCGAGACCACCATCCCGGTCACGTCCGTCTCGGTCTCCGGTGATGGCGTGAAGGACGGGAAGCTCTCGCTGAAGTCCGGGGCGAGCGCGCAGCTGACCGCGACGGTCAAGCCCGACAACGCGACGGACCGCAAGGTCACGTGGACGAGCTCGGACAGCTCGGTCGCGAACGTGATGGGCACCGGCGTGGTCACCGCCGGGTCGAAGGCCGGCACCGCGACGATCAAGGCCACGGCGGGCGGCAAGTCGGCGTCCGTCCAGGTCACGGTCACGGGCGTGCCGAAGCAGCCGATGACGGTGTGGTACAAGCCGGATTCCTCGTGGAAGACCGCGAAGGTGCATTACCAGGCGAACGGCAAGTGGACGGGCTCGGCCCAGCGGATGACCCTGTACAGGAACGGCTGGTACAGGTACACGATCCCGGACACCGCCGGCGGGCAGGTGCGCATGGCGTTCACGGATGGCGGTTCCGTCTGGGACAACAACGGCGGCAGGGCAAGGACTACCGGGTGAGCGGCTCGG
>ENA-OQES01000235-OQES01000235.1-human-gut-metagenome-genome-assembly--contig:-NODE-235-length-24447-cov-2.742188_pt1 | contig 24447 bp, 30 predicted proteins | sample MGYA00242798_ERZ504641 | MGnify/ENA primary metagenome ERZ504641 (study PRJEB26092, sample SAMD00036327) | human gut metagenome | host: Homo sapiens | study: EMG produced TPA metagenomics assembly of...
GGTCGTCTCACTGTTACTCCGGAGATTTATTGGAATACGACGAAAGATTTACTTTATAAATCGGACATTCCTTCAGCAACTGGTTATGTAAGTCAGATGCAAAATATTGGACAAGTAACTAATAAAGGGGTTGAATTAACTATATCAGGAGATATTCTCAGTGGCAGGGATTATGTGCTTTCCGCAAATCTTTCTTTAGGTATGAATAAAATGAAAGTTGATAAATTAAATGGTACAGACAATGTGATTTGGGATCAGAATAACCGTTGGAAATCAAGTTACAATGATTATTGTTTGAAGGTGGGTGACCAAGTAGGACTTATTTATGGTTTTGTATATGATGGTTTATATTCAATGGATGAATTCTATTTTGATCCCACTAATAACTTGCAAGCAGTACCTTGGGGATCAACGGCCGCTGAAAACGGAACTTCGAAAGATGCACCTATTATGGATGCAGACGGTGTGGAACATCCAAAAACAATAATCAATCAGATTTCAGGAGATTCTAATTCAGGCATAGCTACTCTGCCGGGCAAAGTCAAGTTCAAGGATTTGAATGGTGACGGATATATCACAGAAGATGACCGTACTGTTATAGGTAATACCAATCCAAAAGTGCAGGGAGGTTTTGGATTAAGCGGACAATGGAAGGGTTTTGATTTTGCCATGAACTTCAACTTTATGCTTGATTTTGATGTGAATAATGCGACAGCTTACCAGCTTTCCTCATCCGAAAGCAATAAGAATAAGTTCTACAATGTGCTTTCCACATTTGCCGACAAAGGTTGGCGTTATACCCGTGATGGTGATGGCGAATGCTTGTACAAATGTTACTATATTGATGGTTCGTTGGATATGTACCGTGAATTAAACGAAGGTAGGACACTTTGGAATCCGACGGATGTGACGAAAAAAAATAACTCATTCCTATTTTATCGAGGATGGATCGTTTCTGCGTTGTCAGGATTTGACTGTTGGCTATACGTTACCTGGAAATCTGACTTCTAAATGGGGAATTTCGAAAGCTCGATTTTTATGTGTCAGCCTCTAATTGTTTATTATTACTGGGTATTCGGGTTATGATCCTGAAGTGGATATTTCAGACAGGATTAACTTGTGGTACTGGACTATAACCGTTACCCAGTAGTCGCAGTTTTGTACTAGGTACTAATATTACATTCTAAATTTGAAAGCACATGAAATTTAAAAATACTTTAATAATAGGATTAGCAACTTTGACTCTAATATCATGCAATGATTTCCTTGACGTGGATTCTCCATCAAGTTACAATGAGGACTTTGTGTTCAGCCAAGAAACAGAAATTAGCCGTGCGTTGAACGGTGTTTATGCTTCTATCTTGGTAGGTGATCTTTATGGCAGTGCCTATCAGAAAACTTTTAATTTGAACAGTGATGTTGATATGCAGATGTATACAGGTAATGTAGCAACCCATAATAGCTATGCACGTTTTGATTGTGACGATCAAGGTGGCGAAATTGATAAATATTGGAGAGCTTCTTATAAAGCTATTGAAGATGCTAACCGTTTTATCCGGGGTGTAGAAACTGGTCCGCTTTATAATGAAGAGAATACCGCTGTTATGCAGATGTTGGGCGAAGCCAAGTGTCTTCGTGCTATGGTTTATCATGATCTGGTAGTGATGTTCGGGGATGTTCCTTTCACTTTCCTGCCAGCCTCACAATTAGGTGATAATTATGTGATTCCTGTAATGAATCGCGAAGAAATCCAAAATAAACTTATTGAAGATTTGCAGGATATTGCTCCTAAGATGTCTTCTACTACAACAACAACAGTAGAACGTGCGTCTAAGGAGTTTGCTTGGGCATTAATTGCACGTATTGCATTGACTGCCGGAGGTTATTCACTTCATCCGGATAAAAATAATGCAAATAGTTATGGTGTGATGAAACGTCCGGAAGATTATCAGAAGTATTATCAAATCGTAAAAGAATATACTAGCCTGGTTATTGCTTCGGGGACACACTCTGTAGGCACTTCTTATCAAGATATTTTTTACCAAGGAAAGCAATTTTGAAATTATTGCTAAAGGTGATCCTATTTTTGGAGATTCCTTTTGCTAAGGAGTCTACAGGTAATACAGGGTATTCTCAAGGACCTACATCAACCGTTAATGAAGGAAAGACATTGGGTAAGAATGTATGGGGAGAATCTAAAGGTGATATACGTTTGAGTGCTTTTTACCGTTATTCATTCGATGAGAATGATAAGCGTCGAGATTTTATTAATGGACTTTGGTATTATGGTAACAGTGCTAATAATGCTACTCAGGATTCTTGTATGATTCGTGCGGATTATACTGTCCATAATAATAAATGGTCTAAATTGTGGGCGAATGCGGGACAGTTTACCAATTTGAGTGCCAGTAATACAGGTATTAACTTCCCTTATATGCGTTATACGGATGTTTTGTTGATGAATGCCGAAGCTGTTAATGAGTTGGAAGGACCTACTGCCACTGCTCAGGAGTCACTTCGTCAAGTCCATGCACGGGCATTCGATGACCAAAGTGTTGTTTCTGCCTATATTGCTCAGGTGGCTTCTTCTAAAGAAACTTTTTTGAAAGCTGTGCTTGATGAACGTAAATGGGAGTTTGCGGGTGAGAATATGCGCTGGAGAGATCTTGTCCGTAATAATCTTTATGGACAGGAAATTGTTTATAGTTTTTTGCGCTATCTTTCTGTAGGAATGTCTAATGCCGGTTCTTCTACTGGCTTCGAAGATGATATAGCTGAACATGATGGTAGTGCTTATTTGGATGATCTTCCCGAATCTATGTATTACCATGTTCTTCCACAAACGGTTGAATGGCGTGTGGATGTAAATCAAGTTTATGGCTATCCTTATCCCAATAAGATATTGGATATGCTCTATATTTATAATCCTTACAAATCAGCTAATCAACCAGCGACAGCTTTGGTAGCTGTTGATGGAGCAACTTGGAAGATGGCGGAATTTTATCAGTGGAGCAATGATTCGGAGCCTACTAACCAATGTAAATATTCATTCTATGGATATATTCGTCATACAGAACAAGGAATGATTGTGTTGGTCAAAGATGGAACAGAATCACCACTGGATGGTAATTCTGTTCCTGAGGTGAATGATTTACCTCCTGTACGTTATATTTTACCTTATCCTAATGCGGCTATCCAACGCTCAGCAGGTGTATACAAGAACTATTATGGCTATAAATAATTTATAAAAGGACAGAATGATGCAAAAAATATTTTTATATGCATTAATGTTATTTTCAGGTTTCTCATGTATTTCGTGTTCTGATGATGATGAGAAAGGAATGGCAAATATAGATAGAGAATGGATGACTATGTTCATTTGTGATAATAATAGAGGAAAAGGGGATGACTATGCTTATAATTGTAAAGCAGAGGGACCGAATGGCAATGATATTCATCTTTATTGGTATGGAGTGAATAACTGTGCGGGCTACCAGATTCGTCAGGCACTACAGCCAAATGTTTCGGGTGGTGCAGATGCTTGGGGTACATCTGCCGAAAACGGTCTTTTGTTACTAGATACCATTGTAGGACCGGAGGTCCTTGATTTAGTTATTAAAGATCAACAGTATTCCACTGATTATCGTTTTGCTATTCGCGTGTTATCAACAAAAGATGATAATGTGACTGATTTTTCACATGCATCCAAATGGTATGGACATGGTGATGGCAGACAGTGGGCAGAATGGATGGGCATTACCACTTCTGATCGATATGCAACTCCATTCTGTGTCTATGTAGATGCTTCTAAGACTACACAGACTACTATGCGTGTGATGTTGAATCGTGCTTTCAAAACTGTAACAGAAGGGGTATCAGACGATGATAAGGCTATTTATCGTGAAAAATTTCAGCTTGATGCTAACGATAATTTGTTTATCAGTGGTTGGAAGTAGATCCGTCTCCTAATAATCCTGAATCAACAGTGAATGAAAAATGGAGAAAATATAAATTAACCGATGAGGATTTTGAAAAGGGATATGTAGATATTGACGGACTTCAGAAAAACTCTGTTTATGTGATTAATGTTCGCAACGAGAATGTGAAGGTAAAATGGGACGCATATTACAATACTTGTTCTGCCCGCTCAGACGGAGAACCGGGAGAGCCTATTTTAGTAACTCATGACTTAAGTGCTCCAAGTCGTGACCGGTTTGATTCAGATGAAGCTTATCAAAATGCTTTGATACAGCACGAGGCTGCTCTGAAATACAATGCAATGCGTATTGATTTCCTTTTAACAGACTTCATTTCCGATGTAAATTTAGCCGAAGGACAGACTTATTATTTGGAAGGTGGAAAGACTTATTGTATGTTTGATAATTTAACTACCTGCAAAGGTTTTGTTCTTCGTACTCGTCCTGAGGATGTAGCAGCAGGTAAACGTGCTAAAGTATTGTTAGGTGGTATGCATATGACAGGTACTAATGTTAATTCTATGAATTTGATGTTCGGGCGCCAGCCACAAGCTGGAGAAGGAGGAGAAATTTATATGAAGATGCTCGAATTTTATGATATTGATTTCGATTGTCCAATGGCTCTTACTTATGGTGATAATGTTGCCGGTTTGGGTTCGGCTACAGGTAATTATTTCATTAATATGTTTTCTAATGGTATGGCTGTACATTTGGAAAGTTTTGTGGTGAAAAATTGTACTTTCAAGCGTCTGGTACGTGGGTTCATTCGTGAGCAGGGGCCTAATTACAAAATTTGGGATCATGTCTTGATAGAGGATAACCAGTTCTTTGACTGTGGCTATTATAGTAATGGTGCCGGAGGTTATCCATGGATTGCCGGTCCGGGAATAATGCGAATTCTAATTTATATAAGGACTTTGTGGTTCGTGGAAACACTTTCTATGATTGTCCGTTCCCTTCACTTTTTCAGTGAAACCAAGCAGAGTGCATGGAAGGGAGGGGCATGGAATATAACGTTTGAAAACAATACTTTGGTTAACTGGAACACTCGTGCAGCAGGAAATATTTCAATATGCGTAATATTCCAGATGGAAGTACTTATACGGTGAAAAATAACCTGATTGTTTTGACCAAGCAGGACGGTGATGTCCGAAAGATGACTATGGCAGGAGCTGATATCCGTAAGACAATGACTATGGCAGACGGTACAGCCGGACATGTGACATTGAATTTTGACAATAATTATTCTACAAATACTTTTTTCATCCAACGGACAAATTTTTAGCAATAATCCATGGACTGCGACTAAAAATTAATTTTGGCACCTTGGTCAACAATGTTCTGCTACTTTAAATGGAACATTGGAAGTTCTTGTAGATGATATTTCTCCATTAGAACTGATGGTAAGTCCAAATCCACCACATAAGGCTACTGCTGATAACGATCAATATATGCATCGTGCAGATGCACTTGATGGTACGGCTGGAGAGCATGGTGTAAACTTGTATTACAATCAGACAGGTAAAGTTATGGAGTCAAAATTTATCAGTTGAACATTGGTGCGGCTAAATGGCGTAATGGTTCTGTTAGATAGCAGAATGGGGTTTGATAAGTTTTATAGTTATTATAATGTGAATGTCTTCTGAGAATCTTTGGATTTTGAAAGACAGATATTTGATAGAAAAGCCGATCTGTGATAGATAGGCTTTTTTATGTATAGGTAAAGGGGCAGAGTATCAAAAATTGTATAGGTTTGATGATGTCTGTGCAAAATCTGCCTGAAAAAGACCAAATATTCTCTGTATTCAGATTGGAAAACGCATAAATTTTGTTTGCTGGTTTTTATCAAAACATATAGGAATAATGAAAAGTACATTCAAAAAAGTGTTTATTGGCTTTATGGCTTTTGCCATGGCAACCGGCTCCTTTGCGCAGCAAAGAGCTCATAAAAAGGATAATGAGTCGTATCCTAAGGAATGGAAACAAATAGCACGTATGGAGCAGGATTCTTTCTTTCTGACAGATGAAGCTCGGCGGATTGCTGAAAATGTATTGGCTTTTCAACGCTGTACGGGCGGTTGGCCGAAGAATATAGATATGGCCCGCCGCATGAATGATAAAGAGCTGGCTAAAGTGATAAAGGATAAATCACGTCGTGATGATTCTACGATAGATAATAATGCCACAACTGCCCAGATGATTTTTTTGAGCCCGTCTTTATAGGCAGACTAAGGATATACGTTATCGGGATGCTTTCCTTCAGGGAGTGGAATATTTGCTGAGTGGTCAATACGAAAACGGAGGATGGCCGCAATTCTGGCCCGGTCCGCGTGGTTATCAGGTACATATTACTTTTAATGACGATGCCATTGTCAATACATTGAATATGATACGTGATATGATGAATCACAAAGCGCCTTATGAGGATGATTTGATAGACAAGGCTTTGTGTGTACGTTTGGGAAAAGCCTTTAATAAAGGAATAGAGTGTATACTGGCTACACAAATTATAAAGGATGGAGAACCTTCTGTGTGGTGTCAGCAGAATGATAGGGAAACATTGAAGCCTGCACCGGCACGTGCGTATGAGTTGCCGTCTTATTGTTCGGCGGAGAGTGCCGGAATTGTGCGTCTGCTCATGGAATTACCTGCACCCGACGCACGCGTGAAGCGGGCGGTTCACGGAGCCATGAAATGGTTTGACAGGTATAAACTTACCGGTTTGAAATGCGAGCGTATCGTGCTGGCAAATGGTGAGCGGGATACTCGTCTTGTGGAAGATCCTCAAGCCAAGCCTATTTGGGCGCGTTATTATGATTTGAAATATTGTGAACCGTATGTATGTGACCGTGACGGGCTGCCACGTCGCCATTTGGAAGAAATAGGAACAGAACGTCGTAACGGATATAGTTGGTATAATAGCAGACCGGCTGAACATTTTTGCCATATACAATGCATGGGCGGACAAATATGATCCGAAGCATAAAGTGGCAATCAGTCTGGCAACCAAAGGAGCGAATGAAAACGGGCTTATTGAAATGTATCGTCGTCCTATGGCAGAGCGTACGGCTTTTGATGTGGTGGTAAAGCCGGGAGAGAGTATTCAGGCAGCTATTGAAAAGGCTCCGGAAATTCCGACAGTACCTTTTAAAATCTTATTGCTGAACGGAACGTATCATCAAAAGTGATTATTGACAGGCCTAATATTGCTTTTGGTCGGGGGAAAACCGTGACAGTACGCGGATTGTCTTGGCTGAAACAGCCCAGACACGTGCCATCACGGAATATCATGGACGTCCGGTAGGCAATGGTGTCATTGTGTTGCAGGAAGGTGCGGATGATTGTGTTATTAGCGGACTGACTGTTTACAACAATTACGGAACTGCCGTTGAAAATACGACCATCCATCAGATGGCGATTTTTTGGACGTGCCACTCGTACCATCATCATCAACAGTAATGTATGGGCCGATGGAAACGATGCCCTTTCCTTGTGGGCGCCCGGAAGCAATGGTATGTATTATCATGCCGATCTCTATCTTCTTTGTCCGGGTGTGGATTTTCTTTGTCCTCGCGGATGGTGCTATGCCACACGCTGCCATTTTTATGGTGATAGCCGTGCCATGATTTGGCATGACGGACGAGGTGACAAGAACAAGAAACTGGTTATTACCAATTCTTCATTTGATGCTAAGACACCGACACTTTTAGGACGCTATCATCATGATTCCCAGTTTTATCTCATCAAATGTAAAATGTCGAAGAATGTGCTTGACGGGAATATTCATTATGCTTATTCGGATAAAGTGCTTGATCCCTGTCCGTGGGGGGCTACGTACCTATTATTATGGTTGTACCCGTGAAGGAGGGCATAGTGGCTGGTTAAACGATAATTTAAAGGAGGCGGAGAATGCTCCGGAGTTTTATGGCGTTACCGCCAAGTGGACATTCAATGGCAAATGGGACCCCGAACAACGTATCAGAGATCTTTGGAATGTGTTGGCCTACTAATTTAACAGTTTGTAATATGAAAATGCCCCCTGTTTTATGCTGTATTGTTTTTTTGGTTTGTGTCAATGTTATCTGCTGTTGCCCGACAGCAGGAGAAGCCCCGGGTTATTGTCACTACGGATGGTGAGATTGACGATCAAAGTTCTATGATTCGTTTTCTTATGTATTCTTCTGATTATGATGTCGCAGGCATTGTTCAAGTCAATGGGGTACAGAAAGACGGACATAGTAAAGATAAATGGATCGAATCACAAATTGCCAAATATGCGGAATGTCTGCCTAATTTGAGGAAACATAATCCCGATTATCCCGATGCTGAATATCTGCTAAGTGTCTTGGCGGTTGGTAATGAGAACAGAGAGGACTTGCATAAATTGCCTCCTTTACTGTCTGATAGCGAGGGGGCACAGCTCATCATAAGGACATTGCTTGATTCTGATCCGAGGCCTGTTCATATTTTAGCATGGGGTGGAGCCAACACCCAGGCCAATGCCTTATGGCAGATCAAGCAGAAATATTCTGCTGCAGAATGGGCAAAAGCGGTATCAAAAGCCAGATTATATTGTATTTGGTATCAGGACGGCGGTGGAAAATGGATAGAACAGAATCTTCCTGAAATCATTATTTATGAATCGGGCGCACCGGATCATGATGGAGGATGGAGATATGTATGGGATTACATGAGTGTGGATTATTATTTTAAGAACAGACTTAGTAAAAATTCAAAAGAGTTGCAACAGATCATGGATAAACCTTGGTTGGCTGACCATATTAAGAACGGGCACGGACCACTGTGTGCCGCCTATCCTCAGGAATATACCAGTGAGGGGGATACTCCTTCTTTTATGCCTCTTATACGTAATGGACTTGAACAGCATACAGACTATACATTAGGAGGATGGGGAGGACGCCCGGAGTATAAAAATGGCAATCACATGCAAGATGGGAATGATTTGAAAAACGGTGTGCCGGATTCGCATTATACTTTCCAGCGTTGGTTGCCTGCTATACAAAATGACTGGGCGGCTCGTGCCGACTGGTGCGTGGCTGATGAATATTCAAAGGCAAATCATCAACCTGTTGCCCGGATATTGGGAGAAAGTGTACGCACAGTCCGGCCGGGAGAAAAAAATTAATACTGGATGCCTCTCCTTCATTTGACCCTGATAAAAATTCATTGTCTTACCAATGGTGGCAATATCGGGAAGCAGGCAGTGTGCAAACAAAGGTGGCTATAAAGCACGCCGATGAGAAGAGGGCGGAGATAATTGTACCGGATAATCCGGGCAAACAGTTACATTTGATACTTGAACTTACAGATAATGGAACGCCTAATCTAAAGTCTTATAAAAAGAGTGATTCTGAATGTGAATTGACTTCCTGTATGAATTTTCATCCGTACTGTCATGTTGTTTTGAACAGGCCTACACTTCTTCCATCCGCTCCAGCTCCCATCCCCGGAACTGTATGATAATACAGTGCAGCTTCGTGTTCTGCACCAAACTGCCGTACCCGGGGGGCGGCAGCATATTCGTTAATCTGTTTCACCGCTTCCTGCCATTGCGTCCGGGCTTTCTCTTCCGTGTCCTTCACCGACAGATATTTCAGTTCAAGAATATAGCTATGCTTCACCTCGTAGCGCATCAGGTCCGGCATGAGGAAGAGGTCGCAGTAACCGTGGCTCAGTTCCATTTCCGGAGCCATCAGGTAATAAGCGTTTACGCTGAGGTAGGCGGTGAAGAAACCCTGTATATTTCGCTCGCCTTCCATGGCACTGCGTACAGATGAATTTTCCTTGTAGGCATGGGCAATGAATTCCGAGTGTTTCGCGCCAATGGCCTTCGTAAGCCATTTCATCGAACAGGTCCATCAAATTGTTCAGGTTGATATGGCGTTTGTCCTGGTACTCCTCCAGCATGAATTCGTAATACTGTTTGCGCACATTATAGTTGGGGATACTCAATACCAAGCGGCTGCCGCGTGTGGCAGTGATGGTCAACATGCCATAATAGAAGAGCAGGCTTGGGGAAGATTTCGGGTTTGGCGATTTCCTTGGCCGGGAAGGTGGTGATCAGGTTGGTGATAATTTGCCCTTCTTCGGTGATTTTACGTAATACGCCCTTGCGGTTGCCGTCCAGCTTGTCCAGCTGGATTAGTTTCTTCATTTTGTTGTAGTCCGTACGGGTGTTGGGATCTATCATCTCTTTAGGAGATTTGCCCAGCGTGATGTAATTGCGCAGGTAGTAAAGTACCATGTCGCAATTGAACATTTTCGGGTCGCGTTCCAGGCTTTCTTCTGCGAAACAGTAATTATTATACCACGGTTTCATCTCCCGGATCATTGCTTCGATGTCCGCGTCGATCGGGAGCTGTCCGGCATCCTTATAATATTGGAACATGGTGCGCACGTCCGTTTCGCTGAATCCCAGCATCATGTTGAACTGGTAGTCGGTACTGATATTCCAGCCGATGTTGAATCCGCTGGTCAGGTCGTCCAAGGTGACGGGGCTGACGCCGGTCATGAAGATGCGCTCGAACATGCCTTTGAATTTCTTGAATATTTCACGGTAGAATCCGCTGGCATGGGTCAGGGCATGATAAATGTCTTTTCCCTGCTCGTTCAGAACGATGTTGGTAAAGTTATCGTATTCGTCGATGATGAGGTAAAGTTTCATTCCGGATTCAGCCGCATGCAGGTTCAGGTAGTTCAACTTGCTGACAAAGTCGGGCTGTTCTTCCATCTTTTGTGCAAATCCGGGAAAATAATAAGGCTCATACACTTTGCCGAACAGGTCCATCACCATGCCGCAATAGTTATTGAAATTTTCTTCCAGTGAACCGCTTCCGCCACTGGCGCGCGAGAAATCAAGATACACCACCTGAAATTTTCCTTGCAGGGGGGTGGGGCGCTGCCTATCCATAGATTGCCGAAGCGTTTCTGGAACTTTTCTTTTTGTGCTATGTCATAATACGCACGCAGCATACTCAAAAAGATACTCTTGCCGAAGCAGCGGGGACGGATAAAGAACAGGTTCCGGGGCTGTTTTTCCAGCAAAGGCAGATACATGGTTTTATCTACATAGTACATGTTCTGCTCTGCCACTTCCACGAAGTTGGCAATGCCATAGGGGATTTCTTTTATATTTTCCATCATTGCTTCTGTTGTCTTTAGTTCGTATCCGGATGCCAATACAACAAAGATAGTCTATTCTTCCTGAAGGAACAAAGGAAATAAAGTTTTTAATAGAAAGAAGATGTTCAAGGTAAGTTATGCGCTTGAAAGAAAATTCTTTATTACTCCCCGCTAGATTTCTACTGGGTCGAAAAAAATGGGCGTGCCAAAAGCCATGTTTATTATTTAGACCTTTTGGCACACCCTCTTGGTGGATTCTGAAATCAGTTTCTTATTTCTTCTCTGCCGCGGCATGTGGATAGTCAATCGTATAATGCAGTCCGCGACTCTCTTTCCGTTCCATTGCCTGACGGGTGATCAAATACCCGATGTTAATCATGTTACGCAGTTCGCAAAGTTCGCGTGAAGCCTTACAGCGTTTGAAAAGACGCTCGGTTTCTTCATATAAAATATCCAATCGGTTCCAAGCACGGATTAATCGCGTATTACTGCGCACAATACCTACATAAGCTTCCATAATCTGGTTCACCTCTTTCATGCTTTGGGTTATCAGTACCCGTTCTTCATTGTTCATGGTTCCTTCATCGTTCCATTCGGGGATATCCTCATTGAAGTCATACCGGTCGAGTACATTTAGTGCATGTTTGGCTGCCGCGTCCGCATAAACCACTGCTTCTATCAGCGAATTGGAAGCCAGACGGTTACCTCCGTGCAGACCGGTACATGAACATTCGCCGATAGCATACAAACGGTTGATGCTGCTCTGTCCGTCCAGATCGACTTTGATACCTCCGCACAGATAATGAGCAGCCGGAGCCACAGGAATATAGTCCTTAGTAATATCAATGCCTAGGCTGAGGCATTTTTTTATAAATATTGGGGAAATGTTTTTTTTGGTTTCTTCCGGATCTTTATGCGTCACATCCAGATATACATGATCTTCACCGCGCTGCTTCATTTCGTTATCAATGGCACGTGCTACGATATCACGTGGGGCCAATGACAGGCGTGGATCATATTTTTTGCATGAATTCTTCGCCACTTTGATTCTTTAAGACAGCACCGTAACCGCGCATGGCTTCGGTGATGAGGAAACTGGGAACGGTCTCCCCGGATGGAAGAGGGCGGTGGGATGGAATTGTATAAATTCCATGTCCTTTACTGCTCCTTTGGCACGGTACACCATAGCAATGCCGTCTCCCGTAGCTACCAGTGGATTGGTTGTATTGCGGTATACCGCTTCGCATCCGCCTGTTGCCATTACAGTTACTTTGGACAGGAACGTATCCACTTCTCCTGTTTTCTCATTCAATACGTAAGCACCGAAACATTTGATGCCTGGTGTATGGCGGGTGACGATAATTCCCAAATGATGCTGGGTAATGATTTCTACCGCATAGTGATCTGTAAATATGGTAATATTGGGATGAGCTTTTACCGCTTCTATCAGGCTGGTTTGTATTTTCCAGCTCCTGTATTGTCTTTGTGGTGCAGGATACGGAACTCGGAATGGCCTCCTTCTTTGTGGAGGTCGAATTCTCCATCCTCTTTTTTCATCAAAATCCACTCCCCATTTTAATCAGTTCCTGGATTTGGTGCAGGTGCTTCTCGCACTACTTTTTGCTACAGCCGCGCGGTCACTGATCCAATCGCCGGCAATCATCGTGTCTTCAATGTGTTTCTCGAAATTGTCTACTTTCAAGTTGGTAACAGATGCTATACCTCCCTGAGCAAAATAGGTATTGGCTTCTTCCAGTCCTGCTTTACAAATCAGGGCGACTTTACCTTTGTGAGCTACTTTCAGTGCGAAGCTCATTCCGGCAAGTCCTGAGCCGATAACAAGGAAATCGAATTTTTTGAACCATGATAATATGCTTTATGGGTGCAAAGCTACGAAAAATCCTTTATTCATTGTACCTTTTGCTCTTGTTTTTACTATTTTTTTGCGTGAAGAATAAACGAAATAGATAATGCAAGTATGAAATTAAAAGTGTAACTTTCTGCATTTTTTGAAATAGAATAGGATGGAAAACAATAAAGAAATCATTCACGAAAGTGAGGTAAAAGAACTTATAATTGAGTTGAGGGGTGAGAAAGTACTGATAGACCGGGATGTAGCTAAGCTTTATGGCGTAGAAACCAAACGAATTAATGAAGCAGTAAAAAATCAATCGGGACAAATTCCCAAATGGTTATATGTTTTCGTTGCAAGTATCTGAAAAACAGCAACTGGTCGAAAATTTCGACCGGTTCAGTAGTTTGAAACATTCTCCCGTAGAACCTAAAGCATTTACCGAAAAAGGGCTTTATATGCTGGCTACAATTTTAAGAAGTCCGAGAGCTACCGCAACTACTTTTGCCATTATCGAATCATTCTTTAAGTTAAGGACATTAGTACGGAATGTAAATATCATGGCTACCGAGTATGATGAGGAAAAGAGGAAGAGTCTGGTACAACGTAGTGGAGAACTGCTGAATGAACTGCTGACTGATGAGGGTGATATAACAGAAACGGAATCTTCTATCGAATTAAATTTGTATGCTTTGAAGATGAAACGTACAGTAAAGAGGACAAAAAAAGGATAAATTCTCTCATTCTGCGCCGTAATGAGGTCGATAAACGATAAATTTATTATCTTTCGGGCAAATTACAATAAGATGATGAATCGAATTTTTCATGTGAAGATAGCAGGAGGCACTTATCTGTTTCTGATACTGCTGACAGCCGTCATGGTATTTGCTTTCTGGTGTATGAAGGCAATGATAGGATTGGTGGTGGCATTGGGGCTGATCATTACCATTGAACGTATTATCCATTCTACTTATACGCTGACTGCGGATGGAAAGCTGGTGGTGTATTATGGTCGTTTTTATAAAGGGAAGACCATTCCCTTGACTGACATTACGGATGTGGAGCTGAAACGAAGTTCCGGATTCGGTGGAATTATGCCTTCGAAATATGTATTGATACATTATGAGAAGAAAAAGTTTATTGTCATTGGTTCCTGTAAAGCCGGAAGAATTTATCAATGCGTTGGTGAAGCGGCTGGAGCATAGGATAGAGGAGGAATAAATTATGGAGCAAGTATTTAAAACAAAAAGGAGCTCGTAGGTGGTGGATTATTATAGTCAGTCTGGTTGTTCTGATTATTTTTCCTGAATGTGTATTTGGAGCAAAGTTGGGCTTTTTCGGCGCTTGGGGGAATTATTATTTCTGCATTAATGTTTTATTCGCAATCGAAAACCATTTATATTGTAAAAGACAATGGTGTTCTGGAAATTAAACCGGGATGGGGGAACAGAATATGTGTAGACGGAATCCGTAAAGTGTCTTATAATCCGAATGCAATAGGAATGCAAAAGGTGAAAATAGAGCACGCCCAAGGTTTTGTAATGATTAACCCTGATAAGCCTTTGGAATTTGTAGAAGCATTGAGAGAAATAGATCCAAATCTGTCTGTTGAAGGTTTTGAACAGATAAAAACTAATTAACCCAAAATAAATACCATGAAATATCAAATTGCAATCATCGGTGGAGGTCCCGCAGGGTATACTGCTGCCGAAGCTGCCGGAAAGGCAGGACTGAGTGTTGTATTGTTCGAAAAAAGAAGTCTGGGCGGTGTCTGCCTGAATGAGGGATGTATTCCTACCAAGACCTTGCTTTATTCGGCTAAAGTATATGATTATGCGAAACATGCTTCAAAGTATGCCGTGAATGTGTCTGAAGCTTCTTTTGATTTAGGAAAGATTGTGGCGCGTAAATCAAAGGTGGTTCGTAAGCTGGTATTGGGAATCAAGGTAAAACTGACTGCGCATCAGGTAAATATAGTAACGGGAGAAGCCACGATTGTAGATAAGAATACCATCCAATGCGGTGGGGAAACCTACGAATGTGAGAATTTGCTGCTGTGTACCGGCAGTGAAACATTTATTCCTCCTATTCCGGGAGTGGAAAACGTGGATTACTGGACGCACCGTGATGCACTGGATAATAAAGAAGTACCTGCTTCATTGACTATTGTCGGCGGTGGAGTGATCGGTATGGAATTTGCTTCTTTCTTCACCAGTTTGGGAGTGCAGGTGACTGTGGTCGAAATGTTGGATGAAATCCTGGGTGGCATGGATAAAGAGCTGTCGGCCATGCTCCGGGCTGAATATGCCAAAAAAGGGAATCAAGTTCCTGCTCAGTACGAAAGTAGTAGGGGTATCCAAAGGGGAGACCGGTATTACTGTGTCATACGAAAATGCAGATGGAGCAGGAACTGTTACAGCTGATAAGTTATTGATGAGTGTAGGCCGTCGTCCGGTGACAAAAGGTTTCGGACTGGAAAATCTGAATTTGGAATGGACGGAGCGCAGATGCATCAAAGTAGATGAACATTTGCAATCTTCTGTCCCCGGTGTCTATGTATGCGGTGATTTGAACGGAGTCTCTTTATTGGCACATACCGCCGTGCGTGAAGCGGAAGTGGCTGTCCATCATATTACAGGTAAGGAAGATGTGATGAGCTATCGTGCCATACCGGGTGTGGTCTATACAAATCCTGAGATTGCCGGGGTAGGTATGAGCGAGGAAGCTTTGCAGGCCGCAGGTATTCCTTATCGAGCCGTTAAGTTGCCGATGGCTTACTCCGGGCGTTTTGTAGCCGAGAATGAAGGAGTGAACGGTGTCTGCAAAATTTTTGGACAGCCGAAGACGGTACTGTATTGGGAGCGCATATGTTGGGTAATCCTGCTTCCGAGCTGATTGTATTGGCAGGTATGGCTATTGAGGATGGTAAGACCATAGAGGATTGGAAACGATATGTATTCCCTCATCCTACTGTGGGTGAGATATTCAGGGAACTATAATGAAACGAGTTTTATTTTTCTTTTTACTGATTTTATCTATTCACTTCATAAACGCCCAGCCGCTATCTCAGCGGCTGGACGCTTTACTGCATGAGGAAGTTCTGAAAACATCCGAAGTGGGTATTGCCGTATTCGATTTGACCACCGGGAAATCCGTTTACCGTTATCAGGACGAGAAACTATACCGGCCTGCTTCTGTTGAGAAAATAATCACTTCGGTTACCGCCTTGGCGCAACTGGGAGCGGATTATACCATGGATACCGGTCTTCGTTATCGTGGAAAAATAGAAAATGACACGTTGAAAGGCAGTCTGTATCTGATAGGCGGTTTTGATCCGGAATTTATGGACGAGGATCTGGACCGTCTGGTAGATGCGTTGGCAAGTCAAGGCATCCGTTATGTGACAGACACCCTTGCGGCGGATGTTTCCATGACGGACTCGGTTTATTGGGGTTCCGGCTGGTGTTGGGACGATACTCCTTACTCCTTCCAGCCCTATCTTTCCCCTCTCATGCTGAATAGGGGCTGCGTGGATGTATCGGTCTCTCCTGCTCAGAAGGACTCGTTGCCTAAAGTCGTTTGTACGCCGGTTTCCGATTATTATCAGGTTCATAATCACGGGGTGAGCCGTAATCCGCAAGCCGGGAAGCTGAAAATCACCCGCAACTGGCTCAGCAATGGCAATATCATTACCGTTTCCGGAAATGTTTCTTATCCCTATACTGAGAAATTGAATGTATATACTTCCAAAGACTTCTTTTTCCATACTTTTGTCAGCCGTTTGCGCAGCAAAGGAATTGAAGCGCGAACCTGCACGTATGCCGATTGTCCTGTAACGGCCGACAGTATAGTTACGCTTTATACCGTCCGAAGACCACTCAAGGAAGTGTTGGAAAGAGCTTTGAAGAAAAGTGATAACTTGTGCGCCGAATCGATGTTTTATCATTTGGCTGCCAAGCGTTCCCTGCATAAACGGGTGACGGGAGAAGATGGAACCGATGCCATTCACGTCTTTATGAAAACAGCTTTAGGGTTTAACCCGGAGAACTATAAGATAGCGGACGGCAGCGGTGTTTCCGTTTATAATTATATCTCTCCACGTTTACTATTGGAGTATTTGAAATATGCCTACTATCATCGGGAAATTTTTCTTCCTTTCTATGAGTCCCTGCCCATAGCCGGAGTGGACGGTACTTTACAAAACCGGATGAAGCAGACCAAGGCCCGTGGAAATGTGCATGCAAAAACAGGTTCTGTAACCGGAGTCAGCTCGCTGGCAGGCTATGTAAAAGCTGCTGACGGACATCAACTGGCCTTTGTTATCATCAATCAGAATGTACTGAAATTAAGCCGGGCGCGTGCATTTCAAGATAAGTTTTGTGATATTTTATCTCGTTGAATTTGAGTTTTTGAATGTTCTGAAACGTATTAAGTAGCAGAATTTTGCATATAATAGGACAAAATTTATACCTATTCTGAACGATTTTTTGCAGCATCGGAACAAGATTGTTTCGTAACTTTGCCCAAGTCGAAATAATTCGGAATACTATAAAAACATAAAATAGCTGCTTATGAAGACAAATTATGAAATCCGTTATGCCGCGCATCCCGAAGATGCCAAAGGCTATGACACCCAAAGGATACGACGGGATTTCTTAATGGAAAAAGTATTTTCGGACAATGAGGTGAACATGGTTTATTCCATGTATGACCGCATGATTGTAGGAGGAGCCAGACCCGTAGGGGAGGTATTGAAGCTGGAGGCTATCGATCCGTTGAAAGCGCCTTATTTCCTTACCGCCGTGAAATGGGGATTTTCAATGTGGGCGGTCCCGGTGTGGTCAAAGCCGGAGATGCCGTGTTCGAACTGGATTATAAAGAAGCGCTTTATCTGGGTTCGGGAGACCGGGAAGTGACTTTTGAAAGTAAAGATGTCAAGAACCCTGCCCAATTCTATTTTAACTCTGTTACCGCTCATCGTAACTATCCCGATTAAAAAAGTGACCAAGGCAGATGCCATCGTTGCTGAAATGGGTTCATTGGAAGGGTCCAACCATCGTTGCATCAACAAGATGCTGGTCAGTCAGGTATTGCCTACCTGCCAGTTGCAGATGGGAATGACCGAACTGAAACCGGGAAGTGTGTGGAACACCATGCCGGCGCACGTGCACAGCCGCCGTATGGAAGCCTACTTCTATTTCGAAGTGCCCGATGAACACGCTGTTTGCCATTTTATGGGAGAAGTGGATGAAACCCGTCATATATGGATGAAAGGCGATCAGGCAGTCTTGTCTCCCGAATGGTCTATCCATAGTGCGGCGGCAACACACAACTATACCTTTATCTGGGGTATGGGTGGAGAGAATCTGGATTACGGTGATCAGGACTTCTCATTGATTACAGACTTGAAATAAATCATATAACTTCATTAATTTAATAATATAAGTATCATGAATCAGTATTTGAATTTTTCTTTGGAAGGTAAAGTAGCTCTTGTAACAGGCGCTTCTTATGGTATCGGTTTTGCTATTGCATCTGCTTTTGCAGAACAGGGCGCAACCATCTGTTTCAACGACATCAATCAGGAATTGGTGGATAAAGGTCTGGCTTCTTACGCTGAAAAAGGGAATCAAGGCACACGGGATATGTATGCGATGTTACTGACGAACCTGCCGTACAGGCTATGGTTGCCACTATTGCAAAAGAAGTAGGTACCATCGATATTCTTGTAAACAATGCCGGTATTATCCGTCGCGTTCCGATGCACGAGATGGAAGCTGCCGATTTCCGCCGTGTTATTGATATTGACTTGAATGCTCCCGTTCATTGTTTCTAAAGCGGTTTTGCCTGCGATGATGGAAAAAATGGACACGGAAAAATCATCAATATCTGCCTCTATGATGTCTGAGTTGGGTCGTGAAACCGTTTCTGCATACGCTGCCGCTAAAGGTGGTTTGAAGATGTTGACCCGGTAACATCTGTTCTGAATACGGAGAATACAACATTCAGTGTAATGGTATCGGTCCGGGCTATATCGCTACTCCGCAGACTGCTCCGTTACGTGAAATCCAGCCCGATGGAAGCCGTCATCCGTTTGATACATTCATCTGTGCCAAGACTCCGGCCGGCCGTTGGTTGGATCCGCAGGAATTGACCGGTCCTGCCGTATTCCTTGCATCCGAAGCATCTAATGCCGTCAATGGCCATATTCTCTATGTAGATGGCGGTATTCTGGCCTACATTGGTAAGCAGCCTAAATAATTAGTAGATATAAATAGAAAGAATCTGCTTGTGTCTTTGTTGATACTTGCAGATTCTTTGTATTTTTGTCTTTCAGTTCGACAAACATAAAATAGTATGAAAAAAATCGTTTTTAGCAGTCGCAACGGCGTTAGCTATGTTTTCCTGTTCGCAAAAGGAGCCGGTGACTGTCACTATAACCAATCCGCTTTCCATTGACAGAAATGGGGAAATGGTGGAAATCTCTATGGCTGAAATAACAGGCAAACTACAATTACCCGATACGGCACAGGTTATCGTATTGGACGAGAACGGGCTTGAAGTACCTTATCAGATAACATACGATGATATGCTTATCTTTCCTGCTTCGGTGAAAGGGGATGCCTCGGCTGTTTATACAATTGCAGAAGGAACTCCGCAGCCGGTGGATGTGGTTGCTTGCGGGCGTCAATATCCCGAACGTCTGGATGATGTGGCATGGGAGAATGACCGTGCCGCTTATCGTGCATACGGTCCTGCTTTGCAGGAGAAGGGCGAGCGTGCCTTTGGTTATGATATCTGGACTAAAAGTGTGTCCGAACCGGTAGTGGAGGATCGTTATGACGGTGACTTGAACCGGGGTATTTCTTATCATGTAGATCATGGAAACGGAATGGACTGCTATGCAGTGGGCCCGACTCTGGGTGGAGGAACAGCTGCTTTATTCCCCGATAGTACCATTGTTTATCCCTATTGTTACAAGGATTGTGAAATCTTGGATAACGGTCCGCTCCGATTCACAGCTAAGTTGGTCTATAATCCGTTGGTTGTAAAAAGGGGATTCAAGTGTGATAGAAACGCGTATCATTTCTTTGGACAAGGGGTCGCAGTTGAACAAGACTGTGGTTTCTTTTGACAATTTGCAGGAAATCACTCCGGTGGTGACCGGCATTGTATTGCACAAACAGAATCCTATGGGATATAGTTTTGATGCAGACGCAGGCTATATAGCTTATGCAGACTCTACGGAGAATGCTGCCAATAACAATGGAGTGATTTACATAGGAGCCGTATTCCCGGCTACCGTCAAAGGAGCGTTTGCCCAAGTGTTCTCCGAAAAGGAACGGAAGGAACGTGGGGATGCTTTGGGCCATGTGTTGGCGGTTAATGATTATGAACCGGGAGCCGAGTATATTTATTATTGGGGATCAGGCTGGAGCAAATATGGTTTCGAAGCCGATACCGATTGGAATAAATATTTGGAAGAATATGCCCGGAAGATACGTAATCCATTGGCAGTTGCCATAAAATAATACATATACAAGAGGGTATGCGTATGTGTATACGCCACGAAAAAAACAAGGTATTTGGCTTTATCAGTCAAATACCTTGAATTCATAGCCTTGTTCCAACAGCCATTCTATGGCCCGGGGCAAGGCGTATTTCATGTTTTTCTCTGCCTTGATGGAGTCATGGAAAGTAATGATAGAGCCATTCCTCACATAATGTTTTACCTTCCTCAGTACCTGTCTTCCATTCAGCTTGTTGCTATAGTCACGGGTAACCAAGTCCCACATTACGATCTGGTATTTATGCCGCAGCACCATGTACTGCATCCAGCGCATGTGGCCATGTGGCGGACGGAACAGGTTGGTATGGATCAGCTCGTTTGCTTTGTCCGTATTGGCCAGATAGTTCTTGCTTCGGTATTCGAATCCCCGGATATGGTTAAAAGTATGATTTCCCAAACGATGTCCCCGTTCTACAATCATCTGGAATTCCTTGGGATGCTTGCGCACATTGTCGCCCACCAAAAAGAAGGTAGCCTTGATATTGTACTTGTCTAATAAATCGAGTACCCACGGTGTGATTTCGGGAATCGGCCCGTCATCGAAAGTCAGATAGACCGCTTTTTCATTCTTGTCCATTCGCCAGAAAGCGCGTGGATAAAGCCAGCGGAGTATCAGCGGGGGTTGTTCTATAAACATGAATGTGTGTGCTTTTGTTGGTTATACAAATATAAAGGTGTGGATTCACTGCAGAATCCACACCTTTTATTTACTTTCTGCCTGCTCCGCCGCCTACACGTTTGTTGAACACCTCATAGAGGTCTTCAAACTTCTTGGCATAGTGGCTTGCCATATCTGATTTTTTCTGTTGTTCACCTTCACCTTGTACACCGCCGGCAGCATTTGCGCGGGCAAGGCTCTTGTTGATCTCATCCAGAATATAGAAATTGCGCAGACAGTCCTCGTATGAACCTTGCAGGCGTTGGTCATCCAGACTCAGGTACCAGGTGATGTATTCCACCGATTTGTTTGCCAGATCATTCAGAATGGCTTCTCCCTTTTCTTTTTCACCTAACGCCAGATAATCGTCGGCCATTTCTTTTGAACTGCTCATGATGTAATCGTGGGGCACGGTGGTGCTTGGGATTACTTCCGAACAGTAGTCAAGGGCTTTCAACGCCTTGTCTTTCTTGCCTTCTTTTATCAACTGGGTAGCCAGCTGTATAAACATACGGCGGTGGGTCTGGCACATACGCATCACAGTCTCGTCGATATAGATATCCGGGTTGTTGATTCCTCCGAACTTGAACTTGTTCATCAGGTTATCGTACATTTTCTCGCTGTCGATGCGTGCGTTCAGCCGGGTGGTGTTGAACGGGGTGATGCGGTAGGCAAGACCTTCCTGCATGAAGTTGTTGCCCAAATTCAGATGATTGTCGCTACCCACCGTAATAGCCATGTACAACGGACGTTCCCAGTTGGTATTTGCCAGCATCTCAAGCATCATCAGTTCGCTCTTGTACAGCATACGTTTGCCTTTCAGGGAGATACTCATGTAATCGGGGATTTCACCATGCAGGGAGTCGGGAATCATCATGCCCGAGCGTTTCACTGCCTCCTTGTCCAGCTTGATGACGATGCTGTCCGTCGGTATCAGCTGTAAACCTTCTTTGGGTGAGCGTACCCAGTATTTCAGAATATTTTTGCAATTCATACGGGTTGTTTCCGAATTCCTTGGCGGCTTCTTCCGGGTTCTGCTTGTAGAAGTTATTGATGCTTTCCATCACTTCCGGACGTACAGCCACTCCTTCATTATGCCCCTGTACATATTCCAGACGGCTCCATTCGATAGGCACTGCCGGAGAGTCGTATGCCTGACGCTTCATTTGGTCGATGTACCAGTCTGTTTGCAGGTAACTCAGGTTACATACACGTACATCGGTACGGAAACCTTCCGTTTCCTGGTTGTACCACAAGGGGAAAGTATCGTTGTCACCATTGGTAAAGATAATCGGGTTACCTTCTTCCTGTACGGTGCTCAGGTAGTTTTGTCCGAAGTCGCGTGCCACATAACGGTTGCTGCGGTCGTGGTCGTCCCACGTCTGGCTCACCATTTGGATGGGTACGAACAGACAAACTACAGTTGCAATGACGGAAGCCGGTTTCTCACCCAGTTTGCCTTGCAGCCATTGGGCAATACCCGCCACACCCATGCCTATCCAGATGGCAAATGCATAGAACGAACCTGCGTATGCATAGTCACGTTCGCGGGGCTGCATCGGGGTCTGGTTCAAATAAAGCACGATGGCCAGACCGGTCATGAAGAACAGGAAGAATACGATCCAGAAATTGCTGGATACCTATCGGTTCTTCTATCTCTTCCCCATTCGGAGTCGTGATACGTTTTGTCTTGTAAGCCTGCCAGAACAGACCGATAAGTCCGAGTATCAAAGGAAGACAATAGAATACGTTGTGCCCTTTGTTGTTTTTCAGGTCGGAGGGGAGCAGGCTTTGGTCGCCCACCAGGAACTTGTCCACAAACGGTATTCCGGTAATCCAGTTGCCATGTTCTATTTCACCTTGTCCCTGTATGTCATTCTGGCGTCCGGCAAAATTCCACATGAAATATCTCCAGTACATGTAGTTCAACTGGTAGATGAAGAAGAACTTGATGTTATCCCATTGGGTCGGGACTTTCACCATCACCATCTGTCCGCACTGGTCGTAAGGAACCTGCACGCCTTTGATGCCGCCCAGCCAGTCTTCGTAGGCCTGTGCGTGTGCATCGCTGTACATGCGCGGGAAGAGCATATTTTGTGCATACTTGTAATCGGTCTTATGACGCACTACTTCGTAGCTGTCTTTTTCATCGGGAGTCGCTTTCTCCTTCCGTTGATACACGGGAGCGCCTTCCGTCACATCATATACACATCCTCCGTCCACTTCTTTCAGTGCCGGTTTGGAGGCGTATGTCTGTCCGTAGAACAAAGGACGGGTTCCATATTGCTCGCGGCCCAGGTATTCTCCTAAAGTGAAGATGTCTTCCGGAGAGTTCTGGTCCATCGGAGTATTGGCGGTAGAACGGATCACAATCAAGGCGTATGAGGAGTATCCTACCATAATCATCATGATGCACAGCAAAGAGGTGTTTAAAGTACGTGCGCTAATCTGATATTTCTTGTTCAAATCAGCAAACAGATAAACGCCCAAGATTCCTAGTATGATAATGCCTATCAAGGCGCTGCTCCATCCGTAGCCATAGAAGGGGATGCCCAGCATGGCGATAGTTACCATGAAGGAAATATTCATGCGTTTGCGGCTCTTTTCCGTATAGCTTTCGTAAACACCCCAGATAATGGATGCGGCGAGTAGAATGATGTAGACTATCAGACCGCTGTTGAAAGGCATACCGAAACTGTTGACGAACAGCAGTTCGAACCATCCTCCCACTTTTACTACGCCCGGCACGATACCGTACAGCACTGCTGCAACCAACACCATGGAGCCTGTAAGTGCCAACAGGCTGCCTTTGAGGTTGGCATCGGGATTCTTTTTATAATAGTACACCAGTACAATGGCCGGAATACACAATAAGTTCAGCAAGTGCACACCGATGGAAAGTCCGGTCAGGTAAGCAATCAGAACGAGCCAGCGGTCGCTGTGAGGCTCGTTGGCAACGGATTCCCATTTTAGAATCAACCAGAATACGACTGCGGTGAAGAGGCTGGAGTAAGCGTATACCTCGCCTTCTACGGCACTGAACCAGAAGGTGTCGCTCCATGTATAAGCCAAGGCTCCCACCAGTCCTGACCCCATTATGGTAATGAGTTTGCCCAAAGGTCATCTCCTTGTCATCGGGGCATATCAGTTTTTTCCACCAGATGGTTATACTCCAGAAAAGGAACAGGATACAAGCCGCACTCATCAGGGCGCTCATGGTATTGACCATTCTGGCTACTTGACTGGG